>Ga0307991_1000319_pt1 | contig 35572 bp, 26 predicted proteins | sample EllFjometagen131_FD_203146 | JGI IMG/M metagenome (GOLD analysis project Ga0307991, IMG submission 203146) | Marine microbial communities from Ellis Fjord, Antarctic Ocean - #131 | ecosystem: Environmental > Aquatic > Marine > Unclassified | place: Southern Ocean | collected 2014-10-08 | reverse complement strand
GGCCAGTCAAGAAGGTGCCAAAACAGTGGAACTTGATCAATCCCGGGTTGGCCGCCTGTCCCGCATGGACGCGATCCAGGCTCAGGCCGTAGCACTTGAATACCGACGGCGGCAACGACTTAAACTACAACAGATAAAAGCCGCTCTGCAAAGAATCGAGAACGGTGAGTTTGGTATCTGTTCTCGCTGTGGAGAAAATATAGACGGCCGACGTCTCGAGTTTGACCCGACAGCTCCAATGTGCATCACCTGTGCTCAGATGCTGGAAAAATAACCGATTAATCTTTAAGAAAGATGATGAAGAAACTAGCAAAAAAAAGCTCTTTAAAAAAGGAGAATTACCATGAAAGAGTTACTGATTCGGGCCGAACGCTGTCTTGGCTGCCGCAGTTGCGAACTGGCCTGCGCGGTTGAACACTCAACCGGCAAGAGCCTGCTTTCAGCCATCAAGGAAAAACCCCGGCCCCAATACCGGGTTCACGTTACCAGTGATGGCCACAGTTCTCTGCCGTTGCAGTGCCGCAACTGCGAGGATGCACCCTGCTTAACTGCCTGCCTGACCGGCGCCCTGCACCACGATGCAAGGGGGGTTGTTTTATGCGACAGCGATCTCTGTATCGGTTGCTGGATGTGTGTGATGGTCTGCCCCTTCGGCATTATCAGTCAAAATCATAGCGAACGCCGCATCATAAAATGCGACCGCTGCCCGGAACGTGAAATACCGGCCTGCGTTACGGCCTGCCCTAGTGGAGCCTTGGTTTATCGTGAAGTAGATCAAGAGAGCCGAGATAAACGCCAAAAAGTTCTATCTCAATTACAATCTCCGGCATAACCATTAAACCAACCCGCAGAATGGTTATTTTATGACAATAGAAAGCTGAAATAAGAGATTTAAAGGTGTCGAATTCGACACCTTTAAAACAAAGGAGAAACATCATGAAAATAAGTGACGATATAAAATCTAAAAGTGTTGATCCGGCGAGCCGGGAGATCTTGCAACTGGCTGCTGATCAGGATATCGAAACCGTCTGGGATCGCCTGGAAAAACAGCAGCCGCAATGCGGTTTCGGGGAACTTGGTCTCTGCTGCCGGACCTGTTCGATGGGACCCTGTCGCATTGATCCCTTTGGCGAGGGAGCCCAGAAAGGGGCTTGCGGAGCGACTGCCGATACGATTGTCGCCCGTCATCTGATCCGCATGATCGCCGGCGGGGCTGCAGCCCACTCTGATCACGGAAGACGCCCGGCTCTGCTTTTGAAAGAGGTCGCCGAGGGCAAAAATCAAGCATATCACATCAGTGATCCCGAAAAGCTTAAAGCGATCGCGAAAAGACTTGGCCTGAACATAGAAAACCGCGATCTCAAAGAAATCGCTTTAGAAGTTGCCAATATCGCCTTAAATGATTTCGGCAAACAGGATGAGAAAACTCTGGCCTTTGTTGAAGCCTACGCCCCCAAGAAACGCCTTGCCCGCTGGCAAAAAATTGCTGACGATTTAAGTAATTTAAGTTCTAAAACCATCGGTATCCTGCCCCGCGGTATCGACCGCGAGATTGTCGATATCATGCACCGTACCCATTTCGGCGTCGATCACGGCCCCTTATCGTTGATTGCCCAGGGCGTCAGAGCCTCACTTGGAGATGGTTGGGGCGGTTCCTTGATCGCCACCGAACTTCAGGATGTACTCTTTGGTACTCCTAAAATCAGGGAGGCTACCGCGAATCTCGGCGTCCTTGATAAAGAACAAATCAACATCGTCGTCCACGGCCATGAACCGGTTCTTTCAGAAAAAATCGTCGAACTTGCGGCTAGCGAAAAAATGCAGAAACTAGCCCAGGCTCAAGGAGCCCAAGGCGTCAATGTTGTCGGCATGTGTTGCTCCGGTAACGAAATCTTGATGCGCCATGGCGTCCCCATCGCCGGCAATGTACTCCAGCAGGAACTCGCCATCATTACGGGGGCTGTCGAACTTATGAGTGTCGATGTCCAATGTATCTTCCCGGCCCTGGCTGAACTGAGTCAATGTTTCCACACCCACTTTGTCGCAACCAGTGACCAGGCCGCTTTCCCCGACTCTATCCATATCCAGTTTGAAGAAGATAAAGCCAATCTCTGCGCTGAAAAAATCGTCACTATGGCGATCGAAAACTTCGCCAACCGCAAGCCCGAAAGAGTTCAGATTCCGGCCGTCACCAATCAAGCAATGGTCGGTTTTTCGGTTGAGGCAATCCTTGAAGCCTTAGGCGGCACCCCTGAACCCTTACTCGATGCAATCAAGAGCGGTGCCATCAAAGGGGTGGTTGGCATTGTCGGCTGCAACAATCCCAAAGTGACCCACGACTATTACCATATCGAACTCGCCAAGGCCCTGATTGCCAAAGACATTCTGGTTATCGGCAGCGGCTGCTGGGCGATTGCGGCGGCCAAAGCCGGTCTCATGCAGATTGAAACCGCTAAAGATGCCGGACCCGGCTTACAACAAGTCTGCGAAGCCTTAAAGATTCCGCCCTGCCTCCACATGGGCTCCTGTGTCGATTGCTCCCGCATGTTGGTCTTGGCCGGCGCTCTGGCCGACACCCTGGGGGTCGATATTGATGACCTGCCCCTGGTCGGCTCGGCCCCTGAGTGGCTGACTGAAAAAGCGGTCTCGATCGGCACCTATTTCGTGGCCTCGGGAGTTTCCGTCCATCTCTGGCCGATGCCGCCGATCGCCGGCGGCGCCCAGGTAACCAAGATCCTCACCGAAACTGCCGAAGAGGTCTTCGGCGGTGCCTTCTTTGTCGAGGAAGAGCCTCTCAAAGCAGCCGAAAAAATGGCTGAAATAATTGCTCAAAAACGCCTGGCTTTGGGATTATGAAAAAGCGCCATCTGATCATCGGGGCCGGAAATGCCGGCTTAAGCGCCGCTTTGACGATTGCCCGCCTGAAACCCGAAGATGAAATCGAAATCATCTCACACGAGCCTTGGGCGCCCTACTGCCGATGTTTGCTGACCTACTATCTGGAAGGGGTAATCACAAAAGAGAAGCTCTTTGCCCAGGGTGAGGAGCTGATCAGAAAAAACCGCCTCATCTATCGACAAAATGAGCGGGTCATCAAAGTAGATGTAAAGAATCTGACTGTAGAATGTGAAGATGGCCGCCAGGCCAGCGCCGATACCATCCTTATCGCCACCGGCGGCGAACCTCAAAAACCCGATTTCCCCGGGGCTGAGCTACCCGGCATCTTTACCCTGCGAACCTTTGCCGACGCCCTGGCAATTAAAAAAAGAGTCCGGCCCAGTGGTCGTTGGGCCGTGGCTGGAGCCGGCTTGGTAAGCCTGAAAACAATTGCCGCACTGCGCTGTCACGATATCAATATCGACCTTTTTGCCACCTCTGGTAGAATTCTCTCACAGGTTCTTGACCCTTATACGGCTCGCCTGGCAACTACCAAACTAACCGACAACAAGGTTGCCATTAATGTCAACGAAGATATCGTTGCGGCCGCTGTGGCTCCCGACAATCAACTGAAACTCACCACCAGCCGCGGCCGGGAACTACTGGTCGATGGCCTGCTTTACGGAAAAGGCGTAAACGCCACAAACCCCCTTGGTAATAGCAGTATCAGCCATGACGACTGGGGTGCGTCCCAAAGTAGCGCCCCCCAGCCCTGGCAAGAAGCCCAAGACGGCATACCGGTAAACTCCCATCTTGAAAATAAAGAAAACCTCTTTGCCGCTGGGGATACCGCCCGGATTTTTGATCTGGTTCGAGAAAAATACGACCGCCTGCCGCTCTGGCCCCTGGCTGGCGAACAGGGCTTGGTCGCCGGCTCCAATATGACAAGGTCCCGCCCGGCACGCCGCTATACCGGCGGCGTCAGCTGTAATGCTTTCTCGATCTTCAGCCTCAACTTTATTAGTGCCGGCTACCGAGAGATCCCAACCGATGAGAGTGGATGGCACTCTCTTGAACAAAAAAAAGGTGACTCTTACAGCCGCCTCAACTTTCACCAGAATCAACTCAAAGGTTTTATTATCAGCGGCTCTGGTAATTCCAGCTCCGGCAATATCAGAAAAGCCGGTCCCTTGCTCGCCCGGATTAAACGGGAAGCCCTCAGTAGACAATAAAAACCCCGTTCACTGCCCAGCTATTTAAAAACTAAACAACCACCTACTGGAAGTAAGTGGTTGTTTAGTTTTCCAGGCTTAAAGAAAGACTCAAACACCATAAAAAACCCCATGGCAAGGGAGAAAACAGACTCTATTGACCCCATTTCGTAATATTACTACGGAAAGTGTGAAAATATATTCACCCGACAGGGCGTCTGGATCGTTGAGAAAATCGATCCGGGCTGGTTCTGTATGGTTACCAGACCAGAGAGGCGTGGATCCAGCCCTGATCGCCATCTTCATGGATAATCTGCAGCCAGCGCCCCTGACGTTTAAGAACTTTTAAGGGCACCTCACGATCAACAATAAAGAGAATCCGGTTTTTACTACCGGGACCGGAACGAACATTACAGTTCTCTTTAATCGTGATAACCGTTGAACTACTGTTAAGCAAGGATTTATAAACCCAGCCACGGTCACCTTCAAAATCCTTGCATTGATACCAGTTACCTTTTTTCTTAACAATTTGAAAGGGGTGATATTTTGTTACCTGCCAGACAATTTCAGCCTTTTTATTGGGAGCTGAGCGAATATTGGCAAGCCCAACTTTAACAGCCATACGTTCAGCCGCCTGAGCTGGAACCAACAGTATAAAAGTCAGCAACAAGCCAACCATCAAAATCGTTGAAAAGGATCTAAATAAAAACCGTTTTTGAGTTACAGATATCATAATCAATGCCGTTTCCGGGAATGTTTTCCCTATTACAAGTTCACTTTTTATGAGGAGCACTCTCACTAAGGGTGATTAGAAGCACCCTCACTAAGGGCATGTTGTAGTCGCTTTTGCAGATCGTGACGTTTACCAATATTTAAACAGGCCTCACATGATCCGGCAAAACCAAGATCAGAGATAATTTTCAGTAGCCAGCCTGTAGGGTTTACTGCTCACTGACGACTAACCACTGCCGACTTCAATGAATACTAGCCAAGAGCGCCGGCAGAGTCAAGCCTTTTTCCGACCTTTTTTTTCGAGATTAATAACTGGGTTAGAGCACCGTTTTTCTTAATAATTGCCTTGACATCACCTCACAAAATATGTCAACCCTTAACCCAATTAAATCGGTACAAGTCTAAGCCAACCCAACTTAAGGAGAAGCTGCATGACGTATGAAACATTACTCTATGAACGTCAGGATGGAGTCGGAATCCTTCGTTTGAACCGACCGGAAAGAATGAATGCAGTAATCGAACAATTGTATCTCGACATCCAGGCCGTCCTTAAAAAAGCTGAAAAAGATGACCAGGTCCGCGCCTTGATCCTGACCGGTTCAGTACGCCACCGCCCTGAGGGTGACAAACAGGCCTTTTGCGCCGGTGCCGATCTAAAAGAACATCAAAAGGGAGAGCGAACAGCCTGGCAGAAACGCGAATACATCCTTCTAGCTCATGAAACCACCCGGCTGCTCTATGTCTTTCCCAAACCGGTTATCGTGGCGGTCAACGGTCCGGCCCGGGGAGCCGGTACCGAGATGGCCTTAAACGGTGATTTTCTATTGATGGCCGACACCGCAACAATCGCCTTTCCTGAAACCGGACTCGGGACCTTCGTCGGTGGTGGCGTCACCTCCCACTTAGGCAAATTGATCGGCCGCCAGAAAGCCAAGGAACTGGTCTTTACGGGCCGCGTTCTGGATGGCAAGGCGGCGGTCGAAATAGGACTTGCCTTAAAATCGGTTCCCATTGAAGAACTCCTGCCGGCAGCCCTCAAACTGGCTGCAACCCTGGCTCAAAAAGCCCCAATCTCAATGAAATTCGCCAAAACAATTCTCAACCAGGCTGAAAGTCTTGACCTGCAAACCGCCTTGATGATTGAAGCGGAGGCAATTTTATCCTGTATGACCACAGAAGATTGGCGCGAAGGGATCGTCGCCTTTGCTGAAAAACGCACACCAGAATTCCACGGGAGATAAAAATATGCTTAGTGATAAGATCCTTAATGCTAACTCAATCGTCGTCGTCGGCGCCTCAAAGACAGTCACCAAACGCGGCTACCAGGCAATCCGGATTCTTCTTGAAGAGAAATATGAAGGCCGAATCTACGGAGTCAACCCCAAACTTAAAAGTGTTCTGGGCGTCCCCTGTTACCCCAAGGTTTCAGCCATAAAAGAACCGGTTGACCTGGCCCTGATCACGACCCCGGCCGCCACTTTGCCGGCAATCCTTGAAGATTGCGGCAAGAAGGGGGTTTCCGGAGCCGTAATTATTGCCGGCGGTTTCGGCGAACTTGGCGCTAAAGGCAAAGAGCTCGAAACCCAGATGGTCGAAACCGCCCGTAAACACAATATCCGCCTGATCGGCCCCAACACCTCGGGCATGATCAATATGCACAAAAACCTTAATCTGGTCGGCCTGCGCGATGCTCCGAAAGGCAACATCGCCTTGATCTCACAAAGCGGCAATATGGCGCTGACCATGATTACCGAAGCCAAGATAAAGAGCCAGGTCGGTTTTTCCTACTATGTCGGGGTTGGTAACGAGTCGGACATTAACTTCCACGAATACCTGGAATTTTTCGAGAACGATCCCAATACCAACGCTATCCTGATGTATGTCGAGGGGATGCGCAACGGCCGTAAATTCCTCCAGCAGGCCTACCGAACAGCCCGCAAAAAACCGATAATACTTTTAAAAAGCGGTCGTTCGGCGACCGGTAAACGGTCGGCCGGTTCACACACTGGGGCTCTGGCCGGGATGTCGGAAGTTGCCCGTACTGCCTTCAAGAGGGCCGGCATCATTGTTGTTGAAAAATCAGACGAACTGCTGCCCTGTGCCGAGACTCTGGCCAATCTGCCCCCGATCAAAAATAACAACATTGCCATTCTTGCCGATGGCGGCGGCCATGCAACGATCGGTGCTGATGAGTTAACCGACTTAAAGGTCAACCTGCCTGAAATCCACGGCAAAACTAAAGAAAAGCTGCGCGCCATCCTACCCTCAGCGGCTTCAGTACTCAACCCCATTGATGTCGCCGGCGGCGCCGACGACAACCCTCAGGTGCTGGCTCAATGCGCCCGCATCCTACTCCAGGATCCCCATATCGGCGGCGTCCTGGTAGTCGGTCTTTTTGGTGGCTACAGTATCCGTTTTTCGGAAAGCCTGGCTTATGCTGAAGAAGATACAGCCCACCAACTCGGCAAACTGGTTAAGGAGACCGGCAAACCGATCATCATGCACTCTCTCTATAATTTTGCCAAACCCCACTCGCTCGACCTTTTGCGCTACTACGGCATTCCGGTCTTCGACTCACTTGAACTGGCCTGTAAATCAGTCGCCGTTCTGGCTGAATATGGCGGCTACCTGCACGGTTACAAAAGCAAAATCAAATTTGTTTTTAATATGGGTGCTAAAGCCAAACCCCGGGGCCGCGAAATCATGCATACAGCCCGCGAAGAAGGACGCACCGCATTGCTTGAAAATGAAGCCAAGGAGCTGGTCAGCCTGCATGGCGGCATGATCTGCCATGATTGTCTGGCCCAATCACCCGAGCAGGCGGTAACGATGGCCGCCGGCTTCAACGAAAAAGTGGTAATGAAGATCGTCTCCCCCGACATCCTCCATAAGAGTGATGCTGGAGGCGTCCGCCTTAACCTACAAAAACCCAAGGATATTCGCGAAGCCTACATGGATATTATCGATAATGCCCGCGAGTACAATCCCGATGCCAACATTAAAGGAGTCCTGGTCGCCCCAATGGCCAATGAGGGTCTGGAAATCATTATCGGCACCAAAATCGACGATCAATTCGGACCGGTCGTCATGTTCGGCATCGGCGGCATCATGGTTGAAGTTTTGAAAGATGTCGTCTTTCGCGTCCTGCCGATCTCACCCTACTCGGCCCGTAAAATGATTGATGAGATCAAGTCGGTAAAACTCCTTGACGGTTTCCGCGGCCAGCCGCCGATCGATCGCAAAGCGATCAAACGCCTGCTCCTGACGGTATCGGAGATTATCGGTTCCTATCCTGAAATTCAGGAGATGGATTTCAATCCAGTAATCGCCTACGAAGAGGGACTTAATGTGGTCGATGCCAGAATTATTCTGAAAAAAGATTAAGTTCCGACAACCTTTAAATATAAAGGGCATAAACTGGGCTAATATCAGAAAGATTAAAACTTCGCCCAGTTTATGCCCTTTTTGATATCTGGCTATCAATTAACTGGAAGGTAACAAATTTGATAATTTTTATAGTTGGCCTGGCGGTCGGCCTGCTCTCAACTATCTTCGGCCTCGGGGGAGGCATTCTCATGGTTCCAATACTGACTGCCGTGGCCGACCTTTCCCAGGTTGAAGCCATGGCAACCAGTCTGGGCACCATTGTTTTGGTCTCAACCTGGAATGCCTGGCGCTACAATCGAGAAGGATTGATCGTCTGGAAAACCGTGCTTTGGGTGGCTTTAGGATCCGGCATATGCGCCGCTCTGGCGGCTCGTTTAGCCCCACTTTTACCGGAAAAAGTCCTCGTCGGATTCATGCTCATGGTCTTACTGATCCTGGCCTGGAAAACTTTTAGCTTAGGGATGATTGCCGAAAAAGAGAGAAAAACTTCAGGTCACCAGATGGCTTTGGGAATCGGCTCTTTAAGCGGTCTGGTCGCCGGGTTTACCGGGATCGGCGGCGGCGGCGTCACCACCCCGCTGATGCTGGTCGCCGGATTGGTCAAAAACCGCAGTGCAGCTCCAACTTCAAATGCCATCATGATATTTACGGCCGGTGCCGGCGCGCTCTCCTACGCCCTGCATGGAGCTTTCAGCTGGCCCCGATTCGGTTTAATCCAGGTAGACTACTCGTTGCTTTTGGGCTTAGGCGCGATCATCTCCTCTTTTGCCGGCATGCGAATCAATCAACTAATCAAACTTAAGTTACGAAAAACCGTCCTCGGCTTCATTTTGCTCTTTATCACCCTGCGCTTAGCCATCCAGTTTCTCACCTTGTAAAAACATTAAACAAAACCTTCCTTAACAATTTTTCAATAAGGAATTCTGTTTATTCAAGACCCGCTCAACCTCCGCTGCAGCCCCTTGACAAACAGCGACCGAATGCCCACCTTCACGCCGCCAGCCGAGCTCTATAGTGGTTGAGAAAAATAAAATCAGCCCCCTGACGGTAGATCGGGGTTTTACCGGGCTGCACGGAGCTGCCTGACGTCGTCTCCCCGGTCGCCTGGCTTTTTAGTTCCAGGTCAAGAAGTTTACCGAAATCACCTTTGATCTCTTGTCGATCGACCATCATTTTTTTGTCGCACCGGTAATCTGGCCGGCTGAATTTGCATCTATTCCATCAATATTCATGGTAAAAGCTCCCGCAGGGCCTCCCCTAATTGGTTAAGGGGTAGCCTGGTCTGCTCCTTAGTTCGCATATTTCGACATATAGCCTCACCCTGGTTCAGTTCATCCGGACCAACGATAAGGGCATACTTAACCCCATCCTTATCGGCTTTTTTGAGCTGACTCTTGAGGCTTTTCTTCTGAAAACCCAAGGTTGTCGCCTGCGCTTTACGATTGAGCTCCACATGTATCGGAAAGAGCAGACGCAAAGCTTCTTCCCCAAGAGGAATCAGAGCTACAAAAGGAGACGCTAAAGGAGCAACCTCACTGCCAATCAACATCATGAGACGTTCAAAACCAATGGCAAAACCAAAAGCCGGGGTCGCTTTGCCGCCGAGCTCTTCGACCAGACGATCATAACGTCCACCGGCCGCCACCGCATTCTGGGCTCCGAGATCTCCGGCCAAAAACTCAAAGGTCGTACGCGTATAGTAATCAAGACCGCGTACCAGCCGAGGATTGATCTGATAGTCGAGTCCGACATCTTCAAGCAGGCCGCAAAGCCCGGAAAAATGCTGACGGCAACCATCACAAAGAGCGTCGCTGATCAGTGGTGCATCGGCCGCCGTCTCCCGGCATTGGGGATTTTTACAATCCAAAGCCCTAAGTGGATTTTCCGAAATCCGGCGCCGGCAATCTCCACATAACGCCTCCCGACGTTCGTACAAATAATCTTTGAGATGATCACGAAAAACCGGTCGACAGACCTCACATCCTAAACTGTTGAGATGCAGAACTGCTCCTTTAAAAGATAGTGCATGAAAAAACTGTGCCAACATTATCAGGGTTTCGGCATCTTGATAGAAACTCTCTTCACCAAAGACTTCCGCACCGAGCTGATGAAACTGGCGATAACGCCCTTTTTGCGGACGCTCATAACGAAACATCGGCCCCACATAATATAACTTATTGATTTCACTTATCTTACCTAAAGAATACTGATTGTAGGCACGAACCACCGAAGCCGTAGCTTCAGGCCGTAGAGTCAAGGATCGATCTGAACGGTCAACAAAAGTATACATCTCTTTTTCGACAATATCGGTCTCTCCGCCGATACTGCGGGCAAAAAGTTCCGTAGGCTCTAAAAGCGCAAGACGCAACTCGGCAAATCCGTACCCTTCAAGAAGGTTGCGAAATTTATCTTCAACCACCCGCCAGCGAAAACTCTCCGGCGGCAAAATCTCATTAAAACCTTTGACCGTTTTTATCTGTATTTTTTTCATAATTCCATCATAATGTATATGTAAAATGACCACGAAGGGTGATGGCACAGTAAAAGCTTCAGATTCGAGATACTCAAAACCTGAGAAATGAGGTGTACATAAAGTACGCCGCAATGACGAAGGTTGCAGAGTAACGAAGAAGGTGAAGTTTTTACGAAGCCATCCATCATAACTTATTCGAGGCCCCCCTGACAACCAGGAATTAACTGAGCCGGCAATTTATCGCTAAAAGAACCCGAAAGATCCGCTTCGAGAAAAAGAAAACCATCCTTTTTAACCTGCCAGAAGCGGGCTGCAGACCAATTAAGAGGAGTTTTTTTATCAATAACAACCCCTCTTTTACCCGGCTTAAGACACCAACCTCCAACTTTAACCTCCACTTTTTCCAGGGCTGCCGGCAAACGCTCCTCAGGATCGACCAACAAGGCCAGGAGATTGACACTTTCAGGCAGGCTTGCCGGGTCAACCTGACCACCACCCCAGACCAGAACAGAGAGATCACCATAGCTAAGCAGCAACGAAGGGGCCATCTCCAACAACGAATCTCTTGGGGAGGATGAAAATATAAAATCATTAGCCGGGGGCCCCAGAACCGAGATATCAATCCCGTTCAGGTGAAAAGGAAAAGAGAGGGATGAGAGCTTCCGCCAACGTACACCGAAACGTTCCTGACTCATCCGGCAAAAATTTTTAAAAGGTGGGTAGCCACTCCAAACCCCGTGATACCAGATTTCCCGAACCTGAAAATGCTCAACTAAAAAGAGCAACCCGCCAACCAAACCGCGTTGAGGTTCGGTCAAGATCAGGGTGTCGATCCGTTTGATTTTACGTTGCCAACAATAGGGTGCGATCACTTTTTCGGCCAGTGAAAATGAGGACCCCGGCCAAGAACCGCCATTAAACAACAAACCCTCTCCACCCGGCATTTCAAAGAGCAGGCTTTGCGGCTTACCACTGACAAAGGCAGCCAGAACAATTTTTTCTCGCTCTTGCTCTAACCACCACCAAACCCGATCCAACAAGCCGGCAAAAGATAAAAAAAGCAACAACAAAAGAGCGGACTTTTTATAGCGGGGAAAAGTGAGCAAGCAGCAAACCGTAAACAAGAAAAAAACAACCAGAAGTATCTCCGTGATGGTCAGAGTCGAAAAATAACAACGACATCCCGGTAGCCAAGCCTGCAGGGAAAAACCAGTTTGCAGCAAGGTCTCAAGAATCCAAACCAGGGGTTTAAGAAAAAGCGTCATCACCCCGGGCAACGGTGCCAGCAACAGAGAAATCATCCCAAGGGGAATAATGACCAGAGAAAAGAGCGGCAGAAGCAGCAGATTAGCCGCCAGGGAGTAAGAAGAGATAAAATGCACCCGATTAATAAGCCAGGGAGCGGTAGTCAGGGTTATCGCTAGAGAACTTGTAAAAAGATAAAATAGATTTCGTAAAAAGGCTTGAGACCAAACCGGAAACCCTTGACAACCCGGCAAAAGTTTCTGCTGCCACCAACAATGAGCCCGCGGCAAAACCCATAAGATCGCGGCAACGGCAGTAAAAGAGAGTTGAAAAGAGAGTTCAAAGAGGGCTTGAGGCCAACTGTATAAAATCACAATGGCGGCCCCTAAAAGAGCTGAAAAAGAATCACGAAGACGGCCAAAAAGCAGGGCTATGAGAAAACACGAGGCCATTATCCCAGCCCTGACAACCGGCAGATGGAGTCCGGCCAAGAGGATATATAAGGGCAAAAACAAAAGGGTCAGCCCTGCCGCAACAGGTACCGTTCCGGTTACAAAACGAACCCCCATGAACCCCGGCAATAGGCGTTTCACGGAGAAGAAAAAAAGGCCGATAACGATGCTTAAATGAAGACCCGAGATGGCAAAGAGATGAAAAACCCCAAAATCGAGAAAGAGCTCTTTCACTTCAGGTCGCAATTGGTCCCGACTGCCGATCAGCACCGCCTGCAGAATAGCTGCCGCCTCCCCCGCTCCGGCACTCTCAAAAAGAGCGCGATAAAGAGAGCGGCGCAGTTTCTCAAGGGCACCGAGACCACCGGAAAAACGAGCCGTAACAGTAAGATCATCAAAAGTCTGAAGACGGCCAGACGCAACCAGACCGGAAAGCACCTGAGTACGAAGGCGCCCACGTAAAAATGGGTGACGGGGTGAATAAAGAGGCCGTAATCTGACCTTAACGGTAACAATATCTCCGACTCTAGGCAGGTGGGGATCGTCGTAAGCTGTAGCGGGAAGGTAGAGCTGAATATCACCGTGGCCGACCAGTAAACCGGTCAGAGGTTCAAGACGTAGACGCCAGCCACTGAACGAGCCTCGCGGGAAAGTTGTGATCCGACCAAGAATCTTTTGCGACTCGGTTTCACTCTTTGTCAGCAAAGGTTTAAAGACCAGAAACTCAGCCCGGCGAGACTCGATTTTCCAGGAAACCAACCCGACCGGCAAGAGGGAGAACAGGATCAGAAAGAGTAACAACAGGGGACGGGGTATAACTTTAAGCGAACCTAAAAGGAGATAATAAAAAAATGCCAAGAGGAGGGCAATCAGGAGAATCAGGGTCAACGGCAGACGATAACAAGCCGATCCCACAATCGCCCAGACAATCATCAAGAGCGGCAAAAAAAGCGGCCGGTAAGCAATCTCCCGTGCTAACTCCCGCATCAGCAAATCTTCTAAACCAATAATTCATCAAGTTTTTCAACCAGTTTTCGCGCCGCTGGTGGAAGAGTTGTCGGCAAAACAATATTGAGCTCGACGATCTGATCTCCGGCAGTCGTCCTCGAAACCTGCACACCTTTCCCACGAAGCCGCATCTTCTGCCCGTTCTGAGATCCCTCTTTAATTTTCAACATCGCCTTGCCGGAAAAAGTCGGGACTTCAATCCGACCACCGAGCAGGGCAGTCGTCAAAGGAACTTCAACCCGACAGAGTAGATCACGGCCCTGCATGGTAAAAACCGGGTCGGGATGAACCTTGACAGTCAAAATCAAATCACCCGCTGGACCGTTGTTAACTCCGGGATGGCCCTTGCCTTTGAGCCGTAAACGGGCCTCATTAACGGTTCCGGGCGGGACTTTGACATTGACTTGTTGACCGTCAACCCGCAACTTAAGATCGGTCCCTCTGATCGCTTCGGCAAAATCAATTTCAACTCGGTGTTCCGCGTTGCCACCGCGACGCGGCCCGGGTGTCTGTCCTTGCTGAAAGCCACCCCCACCAAAAAGATTGGCAAAGATATCCGAGGCATCCCCCTGACCACCAACAGAACCTCTGCGAGAAGAGAAATTCTGAGCACCGCCAAAGAGATCACCAAAACCAGAGCCGCCAGCCCGACCGCCGGGGAAACCGCCGGGCCCGCCTCCACCTTGGTGGTGAAAAGCCTCCCCATAAGTATCATATTCCCGTCGTTTTTTTTCATCACCTAAAACTTCATAGGCCTCATTGACCTCTTTAAATTTCTTTTCAGACACCTTGTCATCCGGTTTAACATCAGGATGATACTGCCTGGCTTTACGACGAAAAGCCTTTTTTATTTCATCAGCCAAAGCCTTCTTATCAACCCCGAGAGTTTTATAAAAATCTTTCCCAGCCATATAGTTGTCTACTCCAGATAAATTACAAATTTTAGAGTTTCGGTTTTCCCGACCAAGAACTTACTCCAAGTGAGTATCTATATAGCCACGATGCTTACGATTGTAAAGTAAAGAGATTTACCATAAACCCCGTAAGTAAAAAAGCGGCATCCATGATAGATGCCGCTTTTTATTACACTATTTATTACGCTATTTCTTGATCTTAAGGATTACTTTGAATCCATCCCTTTACGGGAGAGGCGAATCTTGCCCTGGCGATCGACTTCAATAACTTTGACCATGACCTCATCACCTTCTTTCATAAAATCACGAACGTCGCGAACCCGCTCTTCGGCAATCTGTGAGATATGAAGAAGCCCGTCAGTACCGGGGAAAATCTGCACAAAAGCACCAAAATCCATAATTCTCTGGACGGTACCGAGATAGACTTTACCGACTTCAGCCTCCTGAGTCAAATCACGAATCAGGGCAATCGCCATTTCAGAAGCCTGTCCATCAACTGAAGCGATTTTGATCTCACCACTATCATCGATATCGATCTTGGCTCCTGATTTTTCAGTAATCGCACGGATATTCTTGCCGCCCGGTCCAATCACGTCTCTGATCTTGTCGGGATCAATCCTGATCGTCGTAATTCGCGGGGCATAATCTGAAAGTTCAGCCCGAGGTTCAGTCAGAGCAGCGGCCATTTCACCAAGAATATGCAAACGACCAACCTTGGCCTGGGCCAGGGCTTTAGCCATGATCTCCCGACTGATACCGTTGATCTTGATATCCATCTGAATGGCAGTGATCCCGTCTTTGGTGCCGGCAACTTTAAAATCCATATCTCCGACATGATCCTCGTCTCCAAGAATATCACTTAAGACGATAAAATCATCACCCTCCTGGACTAGACCCATAGCGATCCCGGCAACCGGGGCTTTGATCGGTACCCCGGCATCCATCAAAGCCAGACTACCACCACAGACCGACGCCATCGAGGAAGAACCATTCGACTCGGTAATATCGGAAACGATGCGTATCGTATATGGAAACTTGTCGGCTCCGGGCAAAATCGCTTTCAAGGCCCGGCGAGCTAGAGTTCCATGACCAATCTCACGACGTCCAGGCCCTCTCAAAAAACGGGCTTCACCGACACTGTAAGGCGGAAAATTATAATGCAGCATAAAGTCATTAAAGGTGTTGCCCCGCAATGAGTCGATACGCTGTTCATCAACCGAAGTCCCCAGGGTTGCAGTAACAATAGCCTGCGTTTCCCCTCGAGTAAAGAGGGCTGAACCATGGGTTCTGGGCAATAAAGAGACTTCACAAGCAATATCGCGAATCTCATCAACCTTCCGACCCCCGATCCGCACCCCTTGAGTGCTGATCTGATGACGAATAGCTCCACCCAGACGATCTTCAAAAACCTCACCCAGATTATCAGCCGGAATTTCTAATTCGGCCAGACGCTCTTTTAGCTCATCTTTGAGAAGAGAAAAGTAGTCCTGGCGCTCAAGCTTATCAGAAACCTTGATACCCTCTTCAAAACGGTCGCCATAACATTCATCGACCAAGGCCGAAAGGGCGCTGTTAATAACCGGAACTATCACTTCACGTTTTTCGATACCAATCTGCTTTACCATTTCAAGCTGGGCATCAAGAAAGGGCTGGGCGGCATTATGGCCCAGTTCCAGAGCTTCGAGCATAACCTGCTCATCGACTTCCTGAGCCCCGCCCTCGACCATGACAACCGCTTCCCGGCTGCAGGCCATAATAACATCAAGATCACTCTCATCGAGCTCGGCAAAGGTGGGATTAACCACCAGTTCGCCATTCACTCGAACCACCCGCACCGCCGCAACCGGGCCGGCAAAAGGGATCTCGGAAATCATCAGGGCGGCCGACGCTCCGGTCAGTGCTAAAATCGCCGGATCATGAATATTATCGGTCGACAAAACCGTCGCAATAATCTGGGTTTCACAGGTGAACCCTTTGGGAAACAGGGGCCGTAAAGGACGATCAATAAGCCTGGAGGTTAAAGTTTCACGATCACTCAAACGACCTTCACGTTTAAAGAAACCTCCGGGAATCTTCCCGGCGGCATAGGTTTTTTCTTGATAATCGACAGTCAAAGGAAAAAAATCGATCCCCTCACGGCCTTTACGAGCCGCCACCGCCGTTACTAAAACCATGGTCTCACCTTGACAAACCATGACCGCGCCGTTTGCCTGTTTGGCGATCTTACCACTCTCAAAACTTACATTACTACCCACAACTTCTACCTGACAATACTTTTTCATCTCTTCTCCACTTTTCCGCGTCAACCTACAATAACTTTGCACATTCTCCAAGTAACCGCTGATTGTCCGGTACATTCCGGAAAACCTGATTTAACGCTTTTATACGCATAGGAATAAAAAAGAAAACTGCCTTCAGCCTATGCCCTGAAAGCAGTTTTCAAAATAGTTCTAAATCTTGATTATGATGATCAGACCCACCCTGCAGCTTAACGCCGCAGACCCAGACTACCGATCATATCTTTATAGCGTTTAAACTCTTTCGTTTTCAGATAGTCGAGCAGACGACGTCTCTGACCGACCAGTTTCAACAAACCGCGCCGCGAATGAAAATCGTGTTTATGAACTTTGAAATGATCGGTCAGATAGGTAATTCTCTCGCTAAGCAAAGCGATCTGAACTTCAGGGGAACCGGTATCACTTTCGTGCAGCCTGTATTTCTCAATAATATCATTTTTTTGACCACTTACAAACGCCATTGGAACTTTTCTCCTCATTCTTCTTTTAGAACACTATAATTCAGCAGTAAATCTGCTTGTTATCATCTGACAGAATCCTGCTACCATAAAAGCCGGTTCTTGTAAAGATTTTGTTTTATTTAAGAGCTCTGCGGCATCATTACTCGAGACATCCGCAACTCTTCAATTTCCGAGCCCGATTCCTTATCCTGATTAAGACGAGCCACCGCCAAGAGGGTTCCTGCCTCATCAACCAAGACAATCTCGTCCTTAACATTAAATGTCGATGACGACATTGATATCAAATCAAGTGGTATCATCATACCATGAGCTATTTTGTTTTTTATTTCCGAATCGCCAATCACAATGCGGGGCAGATGAGTTAGAACCTCAAGCGGAGAAATTAACGGCAAACTTTCGCTGAGTGCAACTTTTTCCATCAACTTGTCTAACGGAAAGGCCTGAGCGAGAATAAATGGCCCGCTCTTCTCACGGCGCAACGACCAAATTCGGGCCCCGCAACCAAGATCACGACCAACATCAGCCGCCAACGACCTGACATAGGTCCCTTTTGAACAGACGACCCGAAAAGCGACCAACGGTGGACTGTATGACAAAAGCGTAAAGGACTCAATTTCGACCTGACGCTTCGGCGGTATCACCTTAACACCGGAACGGGCATAAGCATAAAGGGGCCGTCCTTTATTTTTTATGGCCGAATAGATCGGCACCACCTGAGTCACCCGACCGTGATAACGCGCAAATACATCGGAGATCTCTTTCTCGCTGCACTCAAGCGGCCCTTCATGACGGGAGACGATCTCACCATCACGATCCAGGGTATCACTTTCGACACCAAGCTCAATCTCCCCACTGTAAACTTTGCGACTTTCATCAAGATATTGAATCAACCGCGTAGCCCGATTGAAAGCCAATGGCAAAACCCCGGTCGCCAGAGGATCAAGAGTCCCGGTATGTCCAACCTTACGACAGCCAAGCTGACGTTTGACCCGGGCCACCACTTGCTGAGAGGTCAATCCCTGCGGTTTATCGACAACCAGAAAAGCGTCGTCGATCATCTCGAATCAGCCCTTTGCAGGGACTTATCAACGATTGCAAAAACCTGCTCAATCAACTCCGGCAAACAGCCCTGCAAACGACATCCGGCAGCATTATGATGACCGCCGCCACCAAACTCTGCAGCCAGAGCTGCGACATTGACCGTACCCCGAGAACGAAAACTTAATTTATATTCTTCAGGACTGATTTCGCGGGCCATAAAGGCAACTTCAACCCCGGCTATAGAACGTGGATAGTTAACCAAACCATCAGTATATTCACTATTAGTATCGGTCTCATCAAACATCTTCTGCGTCACCCATACCGCCGCCGCTTTACCGGAAGCCGAGATACACAAAGTCTCCAACACCCGGCCGGCCAACTTGATGCGCCCAACCGGCTGACTTTCATAAACTTGCTGGGTCACACTCCAGGGCTCGACGCCCCGGGCAACCAGATCACCGGCAATAGCAAAAGAGCTCGGGGTTGAATTAGAGTAACGAAAGGATCCGGTATCAGTCAAAATGGCGGTATAAAGATTTACGGCAACATTGAACTTGAAATCGGGGTCGAGGCAAAGTGCAAGTTCGTAGATCAACTCCCCGGTAGCACAAGCCCGAGGATAAACAAGGTTTATATCAGCCGCCGAGTCAGTGGTCAAATGATGATCAATACACAAAGATTGATCATAGCCCCGCCATTCGACCAGATCCTTACCGGCCCTTTCAAACTCACTGCAATCGAGCAGGCAAAGCAGGTCGCAGGTCGCAGGCAGATGATCAACAAAAAGCTCGGTTCCAGGCAGGAACTCATAACTATAGGGAACTCCGTCACGATTGTAAACAATCACCTCTTTACCCAATTTTTCAAGAATCAGGGCCCAAGCTAGAGATGAACCGATGGCATCGCCATCAGGATCTATATGACTGGCAATCACGATAGTCTTGGCTTTTTGCACTGCGGCTAGAGCAAAGGCCTTATTCTCGGCATCAATTATGCCCATTTAAAGCTCTTCTTCCCGTTTAATCTGACCAAAGATCTCTTCCATGTGCGCCCCTTTATCAGTGGTTTTATCATAGCGAAAATGGAGTTGAGGAATTCTTTTCAGGTGCAACCGACGGCCCATTTCACGACGCATAAAGCTGGCCGTACTCTGCAAACCGGCCAAGGTTTCAGCCTTTTCCGGTTCGCTGCCAAAAACCGTAAAATAGACAGTTGCATGACTCAAGTCAGGGGAGACTTCAACATCCATAATCGTCACAAAACCGATGCGGGGATCCTTAATATCACGCTGCAGCATGGCCGAGATTTCGCCTCTCAGTTGATCTCCGATACGATGGCAACGCTGACTACGTTCTTTCATTCAAATATCCGTTTCAGTCATCAGTGATCAGTGAAAAAACACTGACTCCTGGCAACTGACCACTATAATTTAGCGGCAACCTCTTCCATTACAAAAGCCTCGATCACATCGCCGGCCTTGATATCGTTGTAATTCTCTATGCCAATACCACATTCAAAACCGGTGGTCACCTCTTTGACATCATCCTTGAAGCGTTTCAGGGATGAAATTTTGCCTTCGACAATTACAACATCATCACGTAACAAGCGAACCTGAGCGTTACGTTTCACCTTTCCATCGACAACCCGGCAACCGGCGATAGTTCCAACTTTGGAAACCATAAAGGCCTGACGCACCTCAGCCCGACCCATGTAGACTTCACGCACTTCAGGAGCCAGAAGCCCCTCCATTGCCATCCGCAGATCTTCGAGAAGATTATAGATTACCGAGTAGAGACGGATATCGACATTTTCCTGCTCCGCCAAATGTTGCGCTTTAAGATCGGGTCGCACATTAAAACCCACAATAATGGCTTGCGAAGCAGCCGCCAACATAACATCAGCTTCTTTGACACCACCGACCGCAGCATGCACGACATCGACCTTGACCTTGGCGGTAGCCTGTTTCTTCAAAGCCTCACTGACGGCCTCAACCGAGCCCTGAACATCACCCTTAATGATCACATTAAGCTGTTCGACCTCGCCCTCTTCCATCTGTTCAAAAAGGTCCTCAAGGGAGATCTTGCTGGTTTTGGAAATCTCCTGTTCACGGGCTTTATGCTGCCGGTTCGAGGTCAACTCCTTAGCCTGTTTTTCCGATTTAACAACATTAAAATCATCACTCGCCGAAGGCGTACCATTAAGCCCTAAAATCTCAACCGGGATTGAAGGTCCAGCACTCTCAATCGGCTGCCCCATATCGTTAAGCAAGGCCCGAACCCGACCGCTGTAGAGCCCGGCAACAATAAAGTCTCCCTGTTTAACCGTCCCATCCTGAATCAGTACGGTAGCGACTGGCCCCTTACCCCGGTCAAGACGGGATTCAAGAACCACCCCTTTGGCTATCTTGTCGGGATTGGCGACAATTTCCATCATCTCAGCCTGGAGAAGCACCATCTCCAAAAGGGTATCAAGATTGAGCCTTTGCTTAGCTGAAACCTCGACAAAGATCGTATCACCACCCCAATCCTCTGAAACCAGACCATATTCGCTCAACTGCCGCCGAACCTCGTCAGGGCGGGCATTTTCTTTATCAATTTTGTTAATCGCGACAATAATCGGAACTTCAGCAGCTTTGGCATGATTGATCGATTCAATCGTTGTCGGCATCACCCCATCATCAGCAGCCACCACTAAAATGACAATATCGGTAACCCCGGCTCCGCGTGAACGCATCGCGGTAAAGGCTTCATGGCCCGGAGTATCGACAAAGGAAATATTACCTTTCGGCAAAGATACCATATAGGCACCAATATGCTGCGTGATACCACCGGCTTCACCATCGGCAACCTTAGTCAAACGAATAGCATCAAGAAGTGAGGTTTTACCGTGATCGACATGGCCCATAATGGTCACAACCGGCGGCCGGCCGACCAGATCTTCCGGCTGGTCCTCTAGCCTTTCAAAAACCAGCCCTTCATCAAAAGCTACATTTTCGACCGTATGACCATACTCCTCAGCAATCAAGCTTGCGGTATCAAAATCGATCATCTGGTTGATGGTTAACATAGTCCCCATGGTCATCAACTTGCCAATCACTTCTCCAGCTTTAACACCCATCTTTTTAGCAAGCTCACCAACACTTATAGCATCAGTAATTTTGACCACCCTTTTGATCTGTTTGGGCATTGTGATCTCAGTTTTTTGACCGGACTTCTTTTTACTGGCCCGGCCCCGGCGGCCTTTACCACCGCGATCATCAGCAAAATTAAGATTTTTTATGACCGAACGACGCGCCCCTTTACGACTGCGACTCGCAATGTCAGCAGAACCATTTCCAGCAACCGGCTGAGCCCCATCTTTCTTGCGCGATTTGCGAACCTTTTTCGCAGCCGCGGCTTGCTCGCCAGCGGTATCCGGCGCCGCCGCCACAGGCGCAACCGAACGTGGGGAAACTCCTCTCGGAGCCGGTTTGGAACTCTTTGTTTTAGCTTTACTCCGCGGTGGACGACCTCCAGGCTGGGTCCCTAAATCACTTAGAGCCACCCGACCGATAACCCGCGCCCCACGCACCCCGATCTTGCCACTCTTTCCAGACTTCTCAGCAGCAACGGTTTTCTCTATATCATCACTAACGGGTAAACCCGCTTCAGTATCGCCAATAGTAATGCCATCCTGATCTGCAGCCGTTACAACAGTCTCAGACCCACCAACCGATACTTTGGTTGGTGACGTGGAAGGTTCACCTTCGACGGAAATTACCTCTCCGGCACCTTTAACACTATCAAACTCAATCTCAGTTTCCGAACCAGCGGCCACCTCTACCGGCGATACCAACGCTTTTTCAGGTTCAGACTCTAATTCCAGTTCTTTTGAGACAACCGCCTCTGCGGCTTCAACGTCTGATTCAACCATTTCCATGGTTTCCGCTGACGGTTCTTCAGAAACAGGAGTGCTGACGGTCGAAGGAGTTCCGGATTCCTCTCCTCCCGAAGCCTCGACCTCACTCTCAGACCCACTACTGTCTGTTTCCAGAGGCTCGGAGATGGTTTTTTCGACAACCTTCCGGCGCCGCCGCCGAACTCCTGAGCCGACTCGTTTTTCGACAACATCAGGCCCCTGATTCTGACGACACCAGACGGTGACACGATCAACATCCTCGGCACTCAGAGGACTGAACTTGGTGCTGACCTCAATCTCCAAACTCTCTAAAATCGTAATAAGCTCAGATTCCTTCAGTTTCAGGACCCGAGAAAGTTCATAAACCTTGGTTTTCTTTTTTTCCCGCAGAATCAAGGTTGGCTACCCCCTAGCATCAATTGTTTTTTTTCGCATTCAATCTGTAAAAGTGCACGGCTTTCCGGATCCAAAGCCTCAGATCCGACCGCCAAACGACCTAAACGACGCTCACCGGCAAGAAAGCGGCTCAAACATTCAATTTTTTGACAAATATAGTAACCCCGACCTGGAGCGCGATGCTTGTTATCGTAAAAGAGCTCGGCCCCGATACGAACCAGTCGGTAGAGACTTTTTTTTTCGACCCGTTGACGACAGATCAAACAGGTACGCAGCGGCACCGCCACAACCTTACTCCTCAGACTCCGCCGGAACTGCGGAGTCTTCGTCAAGATCGACATCGGCAACGTCCTCAGCTTCAGTGACTGGTAGGTCAACCTCGGCTACGGTACTCTCTTTATCCGGCGAAACCACCACAGCAACCTGATCATCACCAGCCTCAACCGGGACGGCATCCGCTTCCTCTAAATTATCAGCTGGAGCCTCCTCGGACACCGGGTTCCCTTCATCTGATCCCGCATCAATCTCGGCATCCTGACCCGGAGATGGATTTTCAGCAGCTTCTTTAAGAGCATGGTAATCGGCTACCGCCCGCTCGATCAGCTCTACAGGATCGACACCTTCGCTACCGATAATATCACTAAGCTCCGCTACTGAACTGCCGGCGATATCCTCTATTTTACGAAAACCGTTATCATAAAGTAGCTCCATGGCCGTGTTATTGAAACCTTCAAGATCGGCAAGCGGTGAAAAGAGCTGGTCAAAATCACTCGCCACTCTTGATGCCGACTTGACATCAAGTTTCCAGCCTGTCAGTTTAGCCGCCAACCGCACATTGAGACCCCGACGACCAATCGCTAATGAGAGCTGCTCATCAAGAACAACGATTTCCATCATATGATTATCTTCGTCGAGAATAATCTTGTTGATCTCCGCCGGCGAGATGGCATTGCAGACATAACGAACCGGATCCGGGTTCCAGCGAATAATATCAATCTTCTCGCCTTTAAGCTCCTGCACCACGTTCTGGACCCGCGAACCCCGAACCCCGACACAGGCCCCAACCGGATCGACATCGTGATCGTTGGTCGAAACCGCGATCTTGGACCTGATACCAGGTTCACGGGTGGCTCCCATAACCTTGATCACCCCTTCAAAAATCTCAGGTACTTCAACCTCAAAGAGCCTGATCAGAAAACCCGGATGGGTCCGCGAGAGAACAATCTTCGGCCCTTTGACAGTAATCTCAACTTTCAAGAGATAGGCTCTAATCCGTTCGCCCTGACGAAAGTTCTCCCGGGGAATAGTTTCGGAACGAGGCAAAATAGCTTCAGTAGTGCCGAGGTTGACAATCAGGTTACCGCGCTCGACACGTTGCACCGAACCGCTGACAATCTCCCCAACCTTTTCGTGATACTCCTCGTAAATACTCTCCCGTTCGGCTTCCCGAATTTTCTGCATGATGACCTGTTTGGCAGTTTGCGCCGCTATTCGGCCAAAATCATCAGTTTCCAGTTTGAGACCAAGACTGTCGCCAACCTCGGCCTCAGGATCAATCTCTAAAGCTTCATGCAAAGAGATCTGATAATAGGAGTTTTCAACTTCTTCGACAACTTCGACGAATTCGAAAAGCTCAATTTCCCCGGATACCTCATCGTAAGAGGCCTCGATTTCACGAGCCGCACCAAGCTTTTTCTTAGATGCGGTTACCATTGCCGACTCAATCGCCTCAATCAGGATCTCTTTTGGAATATTCTTCTCTTTACTGACCTGATCTAATATAAAGTTCAAACTTGAGGACATAACCTAAAATATCTCTCCCTAATATGAGAAATTAATGCTCAATAAGGATCATTAACTGTTAAAAAATTTATTAACGCCATCATTTATTGAAATCATAAACCAGATTACACTTGGAGGTCTCATCCAGCGGCACGATAAAAGTTTCACCAGCCACTTCAATGGTCACTGTCAAAGGGTTGTCTTGACAATCAAGCAAAATACCCTTAAAACGCCGTCGACCATTAAACGGCTTCAGCAGTTGCACTTTAACGGTCTCTCCAAGACGGGTCTGAAAATCCTTCGGCCGACTTAAACGACGATTCAAACCAGGCGATGATATCTCAAGATTGTAACGGCCGGGGATCGGGTCCTCGACATCGAGCAACGCCCCGAGCATCCGACTGACATGGGTGCAATCGTCAAGACTAACCCCCCCCTCCTGATCGATGTAGAGACGAAGAAAAACGCTATCATCACCCTGACTTAACTCCAGATCTACCAATTCATAACCGAGATTGAAGAGCAGATCCTCGGCCAGAGCCTGAACCCGAGACTGCCAGTCCTCATGCATTTCCAGCTCTACTGCCATCGATAAAAAGCACTCTTTAAAAAGAGAGTTGAGATAAAAAAAGTGGGCTCCTATAAGAGCCCACTTGCAAAAAAGCCGTCACCAGCCAGAGAAAATTTCGCAAACCGGAGCCCTTTTACCATCACAAAAAACAAAATGCAAGCTTTTTTGATAAGATCCCCACCTTAAACATCAACCCGGCCATCAAAAAATGTCGGCCGAAAAGATATAGAGCCGGGTTCCGGAACGCCGCCAGCAATCGGCTGCCAGGCCGGCCTTATTACAGGTGTGGGCCAGGAACTCCTCACGGCTCCAGCCGTACTCAACCGCCACCTGAGGCAAAAGGATACCGGAAGAGTTTGCGTGACGAATCAGGAGACCATGTTTACCGACCTCGACAATATCGGGATCATCAATCTCACGCAAAGGCGTCAAAACCGAGAGTTCAACCTCAATCTCCGGCCACTCCCGGACGCCAAGTTCGGGAAAACGAGGATCATTGAAAGCCGCCGCCAGAGCCATTTCACGAATTGTCTGATAAAGCGGCTTATAAGCTTCAATATAACCAATACAACCCCTTAATTCACCATTTTTTTTCAGAGTCACAAAAGCCCCCCGTTTTTCCCTGAGCACCGCACTGTCAGGCACATCTTCGGATGCTTCACCCCCCGCCAACCGAGCCTTAATAACCGCGACCACCAGATCATGCAGGTACTCCTTCTCTTTCAGAGTGAGACCAAAATCAACAACTTCCCGACTCATAACAAAAACTCCTCCAACAACAACCGGCAAACAACAACCATGCGCCTTGTTTTTACTGGCCACTGACCACTGACGACTGACCACCAATATAAAATGCCGCCGACATATAACCAACAACCCGACTGTTATCCCCGCCAACCTCACCGGAATGGTGATAGCTAAGAATTTGCGCCCGATCAGCACCAATTTTTTGGGCCGCCAGCATTACACTAAGCAGCGGGCCGGCACCGCAGGCTTCGGCTTGATGATTTTCGATCAAAGACCAGAAGGCGACCGGATCGAAGGCGGCGACAGCCTCAACAATCCTTCGGTCAAGCTGACCAGCTTGGATCGCACTATGAAAATGCGAAAGATCGCTACTGGCAATCAGCAGAAGACGGCGTCCAGACGCCAGCCCAGCCACAATTTCGGCCAGTTTTACAGCTTGAGACCAACCCTGTTGACCCATAATCATCGGCAACAGGGTAAAGTCGCCGAGAGCGACCTGCAAAAAGGGAAGCTGAACCTCCAGTGAGTGTTCAAAACGATGGGCTTCAGGAACAAAATCGATCTCCGAATACTTGCTGATAAGCTCAACAGCCAGGTCACAATCAACTTCGACCTCGCCCAAAGGGGTCGTGTAATTGCCGACACTGTAAATCGAGACACCTTCAAAATAGTGATGGTGAGTGGGGGCCACAACAACCACCAGATCGAAGTTTTGCCCCACTATGAGCCGATAGGCGTCAGCTGCAACGGCTCCCGAAAAACAGTAGCCGGCATGCGGCACCACCAAGGCGACAAGCCCCGATTCCTCAATAGCGGGAGTTTGAACTTGAGCCAGATAACCTTCGATCTCACGTCGCAAGACGACTGGGTCATCGCTATAGAATGTGCCGGCCACCGCCGGCGGACGGGAAATTGAACCACTCATACAAACCTCCACTAGTCAAAACTTCAGTGAACAATAGTCAGTGGTCAGTATTTTTGATATACGAAGCCATCCACACATAATTTATGTAGTGCCGACCCAGGCCTCAACCTCGAAAGTAACCTGACAACTCTGATCGTTACCACCAATTTTCATAGAACCCCCGAGCTTAGAGGCGATCAGGCGGGCCAGACTCAACCCCACCCCCAAGTCGACCGCCCCCGGCTTAAAGCACCACAGACAAAAGACTATTCGTTAAAATTCAAGGTTTTCGCCATACGCTGCCACTCAAAAGCATTTTCAACCATAGCCATGACCTCGGTCGACCTTAAGGGGCGAATTATAAAAGAGTAAAGACCAGCCTGGTTGACGGTTTCGGCAAGCACCTCAATATCATAACGATCAACCAACAGAATACGGATAATCTGCGGCCTCAGACGACGGCAATCGATCAGGAAATCAACCCCATCACCATCAGTAAGCTTAAGGGCACAGATAACCATATCAACACCATCAAGCTGGCTCCGGGCCTCAGCCAGAGATTCGGCAGCATACAACTTATAGCGGCCCGCCGGCAACAAACTCTTAAGTTCAGATATTTTTTCTTGGGTCACCCCGACCAGGAGCAGGCAACGACAAGACTCAACTTTACCTTTAACCTTAGCCTCACTCTCTAATAAAGAAACAAAGAGATCGACGATTTCGGGATCAAACTGGCTACCTCGATTATCCAAAAGTTTCTGCACTGCAGTTTTGAAATCGAGGGCGTGACGATAGGAACGACTTGAGGTCATAGCGTCAAAGGTATCAGCCACGGCCACAATTCGACCCCCTAAAGAGATCTCCTGAGCACTTATGCGATCAGGATAACCGGTTCCGTCCCAACGTTCATGGTGCTGGCGAATAATAATGCTGGCCGGCCGCAGATAATTGATCTTACTGGTCATTTCAAAACCTAAAACCGGGTGACGCTGAACCTCCCGACACTGATCTTCGCTAAGCGGCCCCTCGACATTAAGAGTCGCCTCGCTAACCCCGATCTTACCACAGTCATGCAAGAGGCTGGCATAGACCAGATCGCGACAGAAAGAATTAGAGAGCTTTAAAGCCAGCGCCATCTGCAAGGCATAATCACGTACCCGACTGCAATGCCCTTTAGTATAGTGATCTTTGAGCTCAATCGCTTCCGCTAAAGCCATCACGGTTTCAAGGTTGGCCCGCGAAAGCTGGTCGGTAAAAGATGAAACCTGACTGAAGCTCTCCTGCCGGCGCTTAAGAATCTCACGAACAGTTGCCACCAGTTCGGCATTATTCCAAGGCTTGGTAAAAAAGCGGTAGACCTCACCCTGATTTATCGCCTTGACGACAACATCCATCTCGGCATAACCGGTCAGAACGATACGCACGGTATCAGGATAAGTGCATTTAACCTCACTCAAGAGTTCAAGACCGCTCATCTGAGGCATGCGTTGGTCACTGATAATCAAAGCAATCGACTGACGCCCCATAATTTTAAGCGCTTGAGCACCGCTGACAGCCGTCACCAAATCCCATTCAGGACTTGTCAATATCCGCCGCAAGGCTTTGAGAACCATCTCTTCATCATCAACCAGAAGAATAGTCGGCCGTTGAACTTGATCAACTTTCATTTTTAGCCACCTGACATCGCTCCCGAAAACAACCGGAAATCTCAACCCGATTGAAGATTTCGGGGACAAGATAGTTTTTGGCCGAACCACCGATCAGCGCCTTGTAGACATAAGTCTCCTCAACAAAACCACTCAAGATCAGGCGAACAACCTTAGGATAACGTTCCTTGACTTCCTTAAGAAAGGCATAGCCATCCATACCCGGCAGCCGCATATTGCTCAAGACCATATCGATCTTGCCCTTGCCGGCGACCAGCATTTTGAAACCAAGCTCAACGGAATCAGCAAAATAGAGTTTATATCCACTTTTGATAAAGGCCCGACGTAAAGAACGCAAAACACTTTTTTCATCATCGACAAAAAGGTTATATTTTTCTTCATTCATGATAACTTATCCTCTTTTACGGGAACCAAATTGTGACGCGGGAGGGCGATCTTAAAAGTCGCTCCCTGACCAACCTCAGACTCCACCGTCAAGCTACCATTATGCTTATTAGTGACTATATCATAAGAAATATTAAGTCCTAAACCGACACCCTTACCAACCGGCTTAGTCGTAAAGAAGGGATCAAAAATACGCTCGACATTCTCCATTTTAATGCCGGGACCGTCATCGACAATCTGACAACGCACCCACTCTTTATCATAATCGGTAGAAATTCTAATAAGCCCGAGTCCCTGACGCTCCTGCTCTTTGATCGCCTGGGACGCATTAATGATCAGGGTTAAAATAACCTGGTTGAGTTCACCACCATTGGCCATGATATCAGGCAGGTCAGGGTCGAGCTCGAGCTCGATTTCGGCACTATACTTATATTCATTACGGGCCACAATAATCGTGGTTTCGATGGCCCGGTTAAAGTTAAAACTCTCTTTGGCATCCAGCTGGTCGATACGGGAAAACTCCCGCAAGTTGGTAACGATCAAGGTGATTCGCTCAAAACCATCCTTTGATTCAGAAAAGAGCTCATCAAGATCTTCGAGGATAAATTCGATCTGGAGATCTTCCTCAAGCTCTGCAGTCTTGGCCAGAGCTTGAGACCCGCTCTCCGGCAATTGACCGGCAAGTTCGATTAGGGTTTTTCGATAGAGTTCAAGGAGTTCAACAAAATTCTTGATGTAGCCGGTAATGCTTTCAAAATTACTGGCCACGAAACCAACCGGGGTATTGAGTTCATGGGCGACCCCGGCGGCCAGTTGACCGACCGCTTCGAGACGCTGCGAAGTCCTGAGCTGAAGCTGCATGGCCTTCTCTTTACTGATATCTCTTTTGACCGCAGCCAGAGAGATGATCTTGCCACTCTCATTACGAATCGGGAAAATGGTCACATCTTCGTCAATAAAGGTACCATCTTTGCGTTTATTAATAAACGTACCGCTCCAGACCTGACCTTTATTCAAGGTCTCCCAAAGCTCTTTGTAAAAACTCTCATCCTGACGGCCACTTTTTAAGAACGATGAGCTCTTGCCAATCGCCTCCGAAATCAGATAACCAGTGACCTTTTCAAAAGCCGGATTGACATACTGGATTACCCCTTTAAGATCAGTGATAACCATACTTTCAGAAGCCTGCTCGATAACCGCACCGAGCTGAGCTGCGCGCCGGGCCAACAGCTTGTGATTGGTAAGATCGTTGATAACCCCGACCAGACCCACCGGCTGGCAGTCGGGGTCATTATAAACACTGACTTTCAGTTCGAGAAAACTCTGTATTCCTCCATTATTCTTAAGTTCTATTTCCCGGGTTCGCATTCCGCCTTTAATAAAAAGCTGGAGATCCTCTTTATTAACAACACAGAACTCTCCGGCGACCGGAAACTCAGCCCCCGGCTTGCCGCGCAGCTCTTTTCTGCGAAATCCGGAAAATCTCTCAAAAGCCTGATTACAGCCCCGATAGTTGCCCTGTTGATCAAGATAGAAAACCGGCAGCGGAAACGCATTCAAGAGCTCCTGAGCCATATAACTGCGAGCTTTTTCTCGCTCCTCAGCGAGATGAAGCTCGGCAATTGTCTTCTTCTGCTCCCTCTGCAGATTACGCACTCGTTTATTAACTATTATAAGACCTACAACAGCAACCACAATCGCCAGAAACAGGAGAATCAAAACTAGAATAAAATGGGAGTACTGCTGCCAGATCTTGGGCACACTAATCTCCCCCAGATTCTCATAAGGGGGTAGTTTAAGTTCTTTCAGAAGATCACGTACCGGCTGGTAATTCAAGGCCGTATTCCACCCCCCGATCCGGGTCATAACGGCCGTTATATCGTCAGGATGCAGAGCCAGCAGAGCCACAGCCAACTCTTTGGCCAGAGACTCATTGGTATGAGCCAGTTTAGCCAGCGGCCATTCTGGATAAGCTCTCGTCGAATGGAGAAAAGGCAGGTGCACGGAGCCGCCACCATGATCATGGATAACCGCCAGTTTTTCGATCTCAATCAGCCCATCATGGTCCATTCTTTCCAGGATCCCGGTCCGGACAACCCCGAAATCACTCTTGCCGGCCAGGACCCTGAAGACTACCTCATCTTGTAATCCAGTAAAAGTCAGACTCGTCAGATCGCGTTCCAGCTTCAGACCTTTCTCCTGCAACTCAAACCGCACCGCCAGCCAACCACCAAGAGAGGTTGGCTCGACAGCAATCAGACTTCGTCCTCTAACAGCCTGAAGATCATTACTAAAACTGCGCTCGGCCAGATGAAACAAAACACCGCCATATTTGTAGCTGAAGTATTTCCCCTCTTTTTGAACCAGGGTCAGGATACAGGAAACTTTATATTTAACTTCAAGATTGATATAGAGCGAAGGGTTGACAAGGAGAAAATCAACCCGCTTTTCAGCCACCGCAGCTTCAACCTGAGCAAAGGAAAGTGAAACAATATGGAAACGTTTTCCGCTGATCTGCTCAGTCAGGTAGTCGACCAACGGCTGCCAGCGCTTATGACAAATCATAACACCGCGTTTGGCCAGCACCCCGATAAAGACATCTCGGGAACTCGGGGCTAATTCATTGGCTGCCAGCGCCGTAGGCACCAGGACCAGTAGCAGAAAAAAAGTTACCACCATGATAACTTTACGAAATCGACACTCCATATCCATATTCTCAACAAAATTAATCGAAACCAAGAAACATTTTACAGCTTAAAGTGCTGACCAACAACACTTTAACAGAAACCTGCGGCTTTTACCAATTTTAGTTCCCAACCCCAGCACCGCCTCTCTCCCTTAAAGCCATCAACAGATCCCACTCCAGGGGTACAATAAAGAGGGTCAGAAAGGTTGCCGTACAAAGTCCGGTGACAAAGGTTGAGGCCATCGTCCCCCAAACCAGCGAGTAGTAGGGAAAACCGATCGCCATCGGCAAAAGGCCTAAAGTGGTCGTTAACGTGGTCAAAAGAATGGGCCGCAGGCGAATCCTGATCCCTTCACGAATCGCGGCTCGGCGGTCGCCGAGCCGCAAATATGCGCGATTGATAAAATCGATGAGGACCAGAGAGTCATTGACGACGACTCCAGTAACCCCGACAACGGCGATAAAACTGTTGACGGTAAAAAGTCCCTGGGTCAGAAATTTGCCAAAGACTACGCCGATCAGGGCAAAACCGACGGCGGAAAGAATGATAAAGGGCTGCAGGTAGGATTGAAACTGGAGAGCCAGAATCATATAGATGGCCAGAAGCGCGATGATAAAAGCGTAGGCCAAAGAGGTATAGGAACGTTTAGTACTCTCGAATTCACCGGCAAAATCGACTTCGGCCCCGGGATAATCAAAGGCAATAGCCTGATAATAGTCTTTAACAATTTTAACCACGGCCGGAATCGAAAGACGGATATCGTTTTTAAGGTTGGCGGTCAGGGTGACGGCCCGATTCGAGTTGTAACGATTAAGATAACCAGGTTCGAGATAAGAGGAAACCTCGACCAGATCACCAAGTCTGAGACCCCCGCCGGATCCTGCTGAAACCGACAGTTTCAGGGCATCGGCAGGCTGTTTCAAGTAGGCCGGATCAATTTTTAATTTTAGATCAAGATCCTCATCTTGAGCCCTAAATTTTCCGACATAACGACCGTCAAGCACGGAACCGGCAAAAGAGGCAACCTGAGCCCGGCTAAGATTATATTCAGCCACTTTTTCTTGGTCAACCTTGAGTCGATAGATACGACCGGGCTCCCCCTGATTACTGCTAAAATTGGTCAAAGCCTCACCTAAACGCGGATCCCGACGCAGAAAATCGTCAAGCACGGCCGCCAGACCCTGCACCGATTTCTGATCGGCACCAACCACCCGGACATTGATATCCTTACCCGCCGGAGGCCCATCTTTTTCGGCTCGAACCCGCAATTTCCAGCCCTCCTTAGACAAGGATGCAACCTGACGACGAACATGGTCAAGAAAAAGCATCGGATCATTATCGGGGTTATCGGGAAAATCCTGGAGCCGCCGGGCCGGCAGGGTAACCGCGAGATGACCGACATTATTGCCCCAAACCGGCTGATAGTCCTCATTAATAAAAAAACCGGCCTGCGCCGTCACGGAACGCAGTTCACCCGGGCCACCAGCGAGAAGCACCCGGCTACCGGCCTCAAGATGTTTGACGGTCTCCGCCAGGGGGGTTGCCAGCGGCCCCTGAAACTCAACATAGTAGAGGGTGTAATCATCGGGAAAAAATTTGACTTTTATAAGCGGTACAATTCCAGTTATAGAAAGATAAAGAATCGTCAGTGCTGCGCCAAAAAGAGTGATCACGCCAAACAGGGTCGAGAGCCGAAAACGCAGGGTTAAGGCAACAATATGTTCATTGAAAGACCGTAACCAGGTCAATACCAAACGTTCACGACCACCGCCAACATAGGTTGAAGTAATCAATCTTTGGGCTCCCGGCCAATCGAGAAAATGGCCCGGCAGAATCACCAGGCACTCAAAGAGGGAGGCCATAATCGCAAAACTTACAGCCTTCGGGATATAGGCGAAAAACTCACCCGTGGAACCCGACATGATCAACATCGGCAAAAAGGCAGCCACCGTCGTCGAGGTCGCCGCCACCACCGGCCAGGCTACCTCAACCGCACCATTGAGCACCGCCAGTCGCAAGGGTTCACCCTCCTGGAGGTGGCGATAGATATTTTCTAAAACGACAATCGCATCATCAACAATTATACCGCTGACCAGAACAAAGGCAAAAAGGGTGATCTCATTTAACGAGTTGCCGGTAACGTACATGATAATCATCGTACAGAGAAAGGAGAAGGGAATCCCGACCATCGTCAAGAAAGCATTGCGCCAACCCATGAAAAGCCAGACCGAAAGGGTCACCAAGATGATACCGCAAACCAGGTTAAAGCCTAAGGTGGTAATCGAATCATCTAAGTGAATACGTTGATCCTGGGTCAAAACCACCTCAACCCCTTCACGTTCCAGACGTTCGGTAAATCGACCAACAATATCCTCGATTTCGGCCACAATCTTTAAAGCGCTGCCTTGATCATTTTTGACAATTTTAAGGCCGACACTCGCGCGACCGTTGACAGCCGAAAGATAGGGTGGATCACGATAGGCGAAACGAGCCTCACTCATAACTTCGCCGAGGGTCACAAAAGCACCATCTCCGTCACGCCGGATAATGGTTGAGGCGATAGCGGCCCGGCTGCGAAAGAGCTCATCGACGACAACAACAAACTCGCCAGCTTCGTTCTCATAGTCACCAGCCGGCAGTGAGAGATTAGCGTCTTGCAAAGCAGTTGCGACATCCTCGTAAGTTAAACCGATAATTTCAAGCCGCACCGGATCTAAAAAGATATGAAATTCACGCACAAATTCGCCGGTAATCTCAACATTTTTAACTCCGTCAACCCGTTTAAGAAATAACTTCATCTCCTCGGCCATCAGGGTCAGGGAGTGATTATCGCGATTTCCGACGAGATTGACGGTGACCACCGGCAACCAGTAACTGACATCAACTTTTTTAAATAGCGGCGGTTCAATACCCGGCGGCAGATTCGACATGGCGCCCAAAACTTTCAGGCGCAACTCTTTGTAGAGCTCGTCATAGTCGGTATCGTCGACAAATTTAACGATGAGACTCGAACGGCCCCGATAGGAGGTTGATTTAATGAACTCGACCTCCTCAAGATCATCCAGAGAATCCTCGATTTCACGGGTCACCAGAGCTTCGACATCCCGGGGTGAAGCCCCCGGAAAAAAGGTGGTGATCATCACCTTACCCATATTGACATTGGGATAACGCTCCACCGGCAGCTCTAAAAGAGCAACCCCGCCAACCACCATCAGAAGGAGAAAGAGAAGGTTGACCAAGACCTTCTGATTGAGAAAAAATTCGATGAATCTACGCATAAAAAATAATTATTCGTCTTACCGACAGCGGAACCGGTCGCCGGCCTTTATTTTATCGCCGACCACCCGTAAATAATCGGAACCCGCCTGGCCGAGTTTGACAACTTTGACCTCTTCGCCATTTTCGCGAACCAGCCAGAAGACGCCGTAACGCTCAATCACCGCAGGCGCCGGGACCTCAACAACGCCGCCGGCTTCCGGCAAAGCGATTCTCAACTCAAGAGCTATACCGCCCCGCATCTCAGATAAACCTTTACTAACCTCCAATTCAACTATGATTTTTCTGGTTTTTTGATCAAACGCCGGTGAGATATGCAACAGGCGGGCCGGAACCTTTGTGACGACAGTATTTTCATCGACCGTCATGAGAAAAAGTGAAGGCCCGACGCTCTTTTTTTTCAACCATTCATACTGCGCCAGGGTTAAAGAAAACGGCACCCGCAGAGTCCGGTAATCACCAACCTGACCAACAATTCGGCCCATAGTCAGCCACTCGCCGGGTTCAATTTTACGTTCTAAAAGATGCCATCCAACCGGCGCTTTTATGGCGCAACGCCGACGGCGCTCTTTAAGAATCGCCGCTTTAATCTTTAATCCGGCCAGGGCCAGTCGAGCCTGATCATATTTCTGCTCAAGTTCCTGGACTCGGGTTTCAGAAACCGCCTTGCTCCCGCTTAATTTCCGGTAGCGTTTGACCTCACGATGCCAATAGTCCATCTGGTTTTCAAGGCGTGCGCAAGCCGCCTGATTAGCTTCCAGATCAAGGTCGATAAAGGTCGTATCGAGCTTTGCAAAAAGACCGTCCGCAGCGATCATATCACCCATTTCAGCCCGAACCTCAAGACAGCGTCCCGGCTCTTCACAGGTCAAAAAACGCCGCCAGCGAGCTCTTGTATAACCGCGTAAAACCGTCGTCTGAACCGCCGCCCGAGCCGTACAAAAAGATAAAGATTGATCTTTTTCAGGCTCGGTTGCAAGTCCCAGGGGTGAAAAACAATAGAGAAGTGAAACAAACAGTACGAGAAGAAAAGTTTGGGGAATTAATCTACGCATCAGGTTTTCACTTAAATTAAAACGTTAAGTAACTTCGGGTAACGGCGAACATTGTTTCGCTGTGAGCGCCGCGCGGAAGTACTCTTGGGGTGCGCTCACTTCTAAGGG
>Ga0307991_1000318_pt1 | contig 35627 bp, 29 predicted proteins | sample EllFjometagen131_FD_203146 | JGI IMG/M metagenome (GOLD analysis project Ga0307991, IMG submission 203146) | Marine microbial communities from Ellis Fjord, Antarctic Ocean - #131 | ecosystem: Environmental > Aquatic > Marine > Unclassified | place: Southern Ocean | collected 2014-10-08 | reverse complement strand
ATTTTCAGGCAAGGGAAGCGGGTTTTTGTAATATTAATCTTGACATCATGTATGCATTGCCTGATCAATCACTGGAAGATCTACAAACGACCTTATGCAAAGCGGTTGATTTAAGGCCTGAACATATTTCCATTTACGGCTTGACCATTAGCCCGGGAACAAAATTTTACCTGGACGCTCAAAAAAATCTTCTAAATCTACCTTCTGAAGATATCGAATTTGAAATGTTTCAATGGGCTATTAATTATTTAAAGAAGAATTATTATGAACATTATGAAATATCAAATTTTGCACTTCCCGAAAAACGTTCCGTTCATAACCAAATTTACTGGAATAACCTGCCTTACCTTGGTATAGGAGCAGGGGCTTTTTCGTATATTAATGGTTATAGGTATGGAAATATAAAAAAACCTGATGACTATATCCAAAGTTTATCAAAAGGAAAATTACCAATAGAGCAAGGGGAAAGGCTTTCTCTGAAGAAAAAGATGTCAGAAACCATAATCCTGTGGCTAAGAACCAAAGAGGGTGTTAATTACGAAAAATTTTATCAACGTTTCAAAATAAAACTTCATCCGTTATTCGGCCGGCAAATTGAAGAGTTAAAAAAATCTAAATTAATTGATGAGGATAGCTGTTCTTTCCGGCTAAGTGAAAAAGGTATATTTTTAGCTAATAAGGTTTTTGAAGAGTTTATTGTTTAATGCATGCTGTAAACTTAAACGAAAATAAAATAACCATTATAAACCCTGTAAAAATCAGTTATATTTTTTTCTAAAAGCCAAAAATATTCTTATTGGGCTAACTATCTGGACTATTACTATTTTATGTATTTTTCGGGTTTTAATCAGTTTTTATTTTTTTAATAAAATAAAAAATATTTTGGCTAAATCTTGACAAATATGACCTATAGTGATATCTTATTTAAGGAAATTAGCACTCTCACTATGAGAGTGCTAAAAGAGGCAAATAATGGAATTAAACGAAAGAATGAAATTAATATTATCAGCAGTTATGCATCGTTACATTACAACTGCTGAACCGGTAAGTTCAAGTATTCTTGCGAGTCAATATAACCTGAATCTTAGTTCTGCAACCATAAGAAACGAACTTTCCATACTGGAGAAGTATGATTATTTATGGCATCCTCATACTTCTGCAGGGAGAATTCCGACCGACAAGGGTTACAGGTTTTATGTAGACCATTTAATGCAGAAGAAATATTTGGACAATAAAGAAAAAGAGTTAATCGTTGGTATTTATAGGAAAAGCAGGGAATTAGAAGAAACGATGAAAAATACTTCCTTGCTATTATCCAAGCTGACCAATAATATTGGTGTTGTAATAAGTCCAATAATTTATAACAATCTTGTAGAGCGTATTCAGTTTGTTACTATAGGAAACCATCGAATCCTTGCTATAATTATCACCGATTCTGGCATGGTTTACCAAAAAATAATCAGTCTTTCCGGAAAAATAGACAAAGAAATTTTGAATTATCTATCTAATTACATCAACAGCGAATTAGAAAAAAAAGAAATAAATCTGATTGATTTGAACTCCATATTAATTGATAAATTAGAAAAATATCTATCTTTTCAAATAAGATCTAACTCTATACATAATTTTCTAAAGGAATGTTTTGATTTCCAATGGTTGGAAAGTAAAATATATCTTGATGGAAGAATAAATATTATGAAAAAACCTGAATTTAAAAAGATGGATCAATTAAATTATATTTTGTCGTTTATAGAGGAAGAAAATATATTGGCAAAAATTATTAAAAAGGAATTGGATTTTGGCAGGACCAAGGTTACTATCGGCAAAGAAAACAAACAGAGAGAAATACAGAATTGCAGCTTAATAACCAGCAAGTATAACATAAAAGGAAAACCTGCCGGCGCAATTGTGATATTAGGGCCGACAAGAATGGATTATCCTAGAATGATATCTGTTGCCGAATATATATCCGATAAATTAAGCGAAATACTATCAGATTATTAGAATAAAACTTTTTCGAGGGAGCAAAATGTTTGATAAAGAAAAGAAATACGAATCACAAACTATAAAAGAAAAACCCGGGGAAAAAAAACAAAAATTGATCAACAAAAAAAAACTTTTTAAGACAATTAAAGAAAAAGATAAAGATAAAGAGATTACTTCTCTGGAAGAAAAATTCACAGAAGCTGAAAATGTAGCTAAAAAAAATGAACAATATTATAAAGAAACTTTAGAAAAGTTTATTAGATTGCAGGCAGAATTCGACAACTACAAAAAACGTCAGGAAAAAAGACAAAAAGAATTTATAGAATATGCTAATCAGGGTTTATTAAGCAATCTATTGACGGTGGTGGATAATTTAGAAAGAGCTTTGGAGTCAACTAAAAAAGAAAAAAATGTTAAAGCTATTAGCCATGGATTAAAAAATATTTTAAAAGAATTTCATAATGTGTTGAATAAAGAAGGGGTTAAACCCATTGAATCCGTTAATAAAAAATTTGATCCCTCTAAACATGAAGCAGTTATGAAAGAAGAAACGGATAAACATTCGGAAGATATTGTCACTGAAGAATTTAGAAAAGGTTACACTATAAAATCGAGGATATTAAGACCGGCAATGGTAAAAGTTGCTGTATCAATTAAAGAAAAAAAATAAAAATGGTTTAATACCATATAGGAGGAAAAAGAAATGGGAAAAATAATAGGAATTGACCTGGGAACAACTAATTCGGTAGTTGCCGCTATGGAAGGTGGCAAACCAACCATTATAGAAAATGCAGAGGGTGGAAGAACCACACCTTCTATTGTTGCGTTTACTAAAAAAGGAGAAAGATTGGTTGGCTTATTGGCAAAGAGACAAGCGATTACCAACCCGAGCAATACTATATCTTCAGTTAAAAGATTAATCGGAAGAAGATATAATGATGAAGAAGTACAAAGGGCAAAGAAATTCTTACCCTTTAAACTGATTGCTGGTGAACATAGCGAAGTAATAATAGAAGCAAATGGGAAAAAATATGGCACTCAGGAAATTTCTGCCATGATTTTGCAAAAATTAAAACAATCTGCTGAAGATCACTTGGGAGAAAAAGTGACCGATGTGGTCATTACTGTTCCTGCTTACTTTAATGATAACCAGAGGGAAGCTACTAAAAACGCCGGTAAAATTGCCGGAATGAATGTATTAAGAATTATTAATGAACCAACTGCAGCTGCATTAGCTTATGGCCTGGAAAAGAAAAAAGATGAAAAAGTAGCCGTGTTCGACCTGGGAGGAGGCACCTTCGATATATCTATTCTGGAAATCGGAAAAGAAGGTGTATATGAAGTCAAATCAACCAATGGAAACACTTTTCTTGGTGGAGATGATTTTGACCTAAAAATCATTGATTGGCTGGTTAATGGTTTTAAAAAGGAAAACGGAGTTGATTTGAAAAAAGATCAGATGGCATTACAAAGATTAAAAGAAGCAGCAGAAAAGGCAAAATGTGAACTTTCTTCTTCTTTGGAAACCGATATTAATTTACCATTTATTACTGCAGATGCCAGTGGGCCAAAGCACTTAAATGTTAAATTAACCCGTTCAAAATTAGAACAGTTAACTGCCGATTTAGTTGAAAAGACTATAGAACCATGCTTAAAAGCTTTAAGGGATGCAAAATTGAAAGCAGAAGATATAGATGAAGTTATCCTGGTTGGTGGACAGACAAGAATGCCAAAGGTTCAGGATACCGTAAAAAATATTTTTAACAAAGAAACGAACAAAGGCGTCAATCCGGATGAAGTAGTAGCCATCGGTGCAGCGATTCAAGCAGGGATTTTAAAAGGTGATGTAAAAGATGTTCTTTTGCTTGATGTTACACCATTGTCATTAGGAATAGAAACTTTAGGCGGTGTCTCTACCAGGCTTATAGAGAGAAATACAACCATACCTACTTCCAAAAGTCAAATATTTTCAACTGCCGCAGACAATCAAAATGCGGTAGATATCAATATTTTGCAAGGTGAAAGGTCTATGGCTAAAGACAATACTAGTCTGGGAAGGTTTCAATTAATCGGAATTCCACCGGCTCCAAGAGGGATGCCTCAAATCGAAGTTTCCTTTGATATAGATGCCAGCGGAATCCTTAATGTTAAGGCAAAAGATCTGGGAACCAGTAAAGAACAGAAAATTACCATTACGGCATCAACGGGATTAAATGAAGAGGAAATTGATAAAAAAATCAAAGAGTCTGAAAAATATGCAGAAGAAGATAAAAATATAAAAGAAAAAATAGAACATAAAAATAAAGCGGATAATTTGATTTACTCAGTAGAAAAAACTCTAAAAGATACCGGAGATAAGGTCAGTGATTCTGAAAAAGCTCAGATAGAAGAAGATATTAAAAGTCTGCGGAAAGCCATGGAAGAAGATAATTTAGAAAACATAAAATCCGGTATCGAAAAATTAACCGAATCATCTCATAAAATGGCGGAAGAAATTTATAAAAAAGCCGCAGCTGAACAGAGTCAACAACAAGAACAAACCAAAGAAGCTCCTGAAAATGAACAACAGGAAGAACCGAAAAAAGAAGATAAAGAGAAAGTCGTTGATGCTGATTTTGAAGTAGAAAAAGATGACGAGAAAAAAGATTAATTTATTTTGTCAATTTGTCAATTTACCAATTATCCAATTAAGATATAGAGATTAAGATCAATTTAATGGTAGGGGGCGTAAGCGATACGTCCCTACCATTTACAACTTGCAAGTTATGAGATATAAAAAAAGCAATAGGATTGCCGCGTCGCTTTGTTCCTCGCAATGACAGAATTATTTGTAACTTGTAACTGCATTTTCAATAGGTTAATTGGTAAATAGGTTAATCAGTTAATTGAAGCATTTTGTAATTTATTGGTATTTTTACTACTAATAACTATTCGCTAGCGACTAAATAAAGGGGTAAAGTAATTGGCAAAAAATGATTATTATGAAACATTAGGAGTTGAAAAGAACGCTTCAACTGATGAAATAAAGAAAGCTTTTAGAACTCTGGCGCTTAAGTATCATCCGGATAGAAATTCATCCAATAAGGAAGCTGAGGGAAAATTTAAAGAAATAAACGAGGCATATCAAGTGATCAGTGATCCGGAAAAAAGAGCGAGATATGACCAGTATGGTTCGGCTGATGGCGTAGGCGGTTTTAATTCCAGGGATTTTCAAGGTAGAGGATTTTCTGATTTTGGAGATTTTGGCGATGTATTTGAGTCGTTTTTCGGCGGCAGAACAGGAAGACAGGCTGGTGCAGCCCGTTCCCGAAAAGGAGCTAATTTAAGATATAATTTGAAAGTAAGTTTTCACGATGCTGCTTTTGGAAAAGAAACAAAAATCGAAATACCAACCTGGGAAACGTGCCAAAAATGCAAAGGTAGTGGGGCTGAACCAGGAACTTCAGCGGAAACCTGCCCAAATTGTAATGGTACCGGCGAAATAAGAACTGCCCAAAATACTTTATTCGGACAATTTGTCAATGTTCAAACCTGTCCAAGGTGTGGCGGTGAAGGAAAAATCATTAAAGAACCATGTAAGATTTGTAAAGGAACCGGCAAAATAAAGAAAAATAAACTTGTCAAAATAAAAATACCTGCAGGAGTTGAAACCGGACATCGATTGAGAATGCCCGGCATGGGCGAACCCGGAGAAAAGGGAGGTCCTTCAGGAGATCTTTATATCATTATCTATGTAGAACCACATAAATTATTTTCACGTGAAGGAATTGACATTACATGTTCACATTCTATAAGTTTTGTAAAAGCAGCTTTAGGAGGGGATATAAGCGTTCCAACCCTTGAAGATAATGTTACCATGAAAATACCTGCTGGAACCCAGTCAGGCACAGTGTTCAGACTGAAAGGTAATGGTATTTATAAAATCGGTACCAAACATAGAGGAAATGAGTATGTAAAAATCATTGTTCAAATCCCAAATACAATGAGCCAGCAACAGAAAAAACTTTTATTTGAATATGCTAATCTGGATGGGGAAAATATGAACAAAATTGGTGAAAAAGGTTTTTTTGATAAAATAAAAGATGCCTTTATATAAAATATATACTATAAACAAAGAAAGGTAAAAATTGAAATAATGCCCCTTTTTTTTACTTCACCGGAAAATATTGATGAAAAGAAAAAATATATCGCAAAAATTGAAATTATTGATAAAGATATTATTACCTGACATTCATCCTATCATCCAATTTCAGGAACTAATTCGGCAAACAGTTACCTATGATCTACCTTTGATCTTTTGGGAAGATGAAAATACTAAACCATTAAAAAAGGTATTAAAAAAAAATACTAAATCCTCAAAAATAATTTATTTGATTGGTCCGGAGGGAGGATTCTCAAAAGAAGAAATAGTATCTGCAAAAAAAGCTAATATAATTTCGGCAAGCTTGGGAAAACGTGTTGTCAGAAGTGAAACAGCAGCTATCTTTGCCATGTCTATTTTTAATTATCATTATTTAAGTAATTAAAATAAAAACAGGAGGCCTCTTATAATAAAAATTGCTATTAAGACACTTGGCTGTAAAGTGAATCAATACGAAACAGAGTCACTTCTTAATTTGCTTCAGGAACATAATTTTCAGATTGTAAATTTTAAGGAAAAAGCTGATATTTATATCATTAATACCTGTACAGTTACAGGGGAGGCTGAAAGAAAATCCAGACAGATGATCAGAAAAGCCATAAAACAAAATGAAATGGCTAAAATCATTGTTACAGGTTGTTCTGCTCAGTCATATAGCCCTGAATTAAGGGAAATTGAAGGCATAAATTTTATACTGGGAAACAGTGAAAAAAATCATATCCTTAAATATCTTCAAAATACAAGAAATATCTTCCCGGTTATTAATGTAAAACCCATAAAAAATGTCAAAAAATATGATACTCTTTCTAAAAAACATATCGGATTACATACCCGTTCTTTTGTCAAAATTCAAGATGGTTGTAATAATTTCTGTACTTACTGCAAGATACCTTATGTAAGAGGACCGCAAAGAAGTAGAAATCCGGAAGACATATTAAAAGAAATTCTCTTTCTTAGCGAAAAAGGAATAAAAGAAGTAGTTCTGCTGGGAATTAATCTGGGAACTTATGGTCATGATTTTTCAGATAATAATATTAATCTGGCACAATTAATCTCTCATATCATTGATCGTTGTGTAAAGATTGAAAGAATTCGTTTAAGTTCAATTGAAATTATAAATATTGACGATGAGCTTATTGATATTTTCAGAAAATATCCAAAAATGTGTCCTCATTTACATATACCTCTACAAGGCGGTAGTGATAAAATATTGAAATTAATGAACAGACCCTATAATTTGTCTTTCTTCTCAGATAATATCAAAAAAATAAGAAAAAGAATACCAAAAATATCAATTACCACGGATGTTATGGTGGGATTCCCTGAGGAAGATGAAAATAGTTTCAATCATGCATTTCATTATATAAAAAACATTAAATTTTCAAAATTACATGTATTTCCTTACTCGGATCGGCGTGAATGCCTTTCTAATTTATTAATAAACAAAGTAGATTACCCTATCAAGAAAATGAGAATAAAACGATTATTAAAATTATCAGATAAACTGTTTTTAACTTTCAGAGAAGAAAATATCGGAGAGGTTAAAAATATACTGGTCGAATCTGTAAAAATAAGCCAAACGGGAAATGTTGAAGCATACGGTATTACTAATAATTACATTAAAGTATGTATCCCTGATTTTTATGGGGAAAAAGGTGATCTGGTTAGGGTTAAACTATCAGAAATTAATAAAGATTATATGAATGGCATAATGTAAACCTTAGCGTGATATTTTATTTCTCATTCTTTGATTGTTTAACTAACTAACTAGCTAGCTAAACAACTAACCAGGCAACTAATCCTCTCTACTACATATTCAATTCTGTTTTTAAATGTAAAAATATTGCAAAAAAAATATTAATATGTTATAATTTTATTGTTAAAGAATAGAACGTTCTCCTGAAAAGAGTGGTATTCAAACCACTCTTTTGTTTTATAATTGATTGTACCAGAATAAGAGGGAGTAGGAAAATAAATGAATAAAAAATTAATAGTTGTTTTAGATGAAATTGAAAAAGAAAAAGAGATATCCAAGGATATTATTATAAAGGCGATTGAATCTGCCTTATCTTCAGCTTATAAAAAAAATTATAGCAACAATGTGGGTAACCTGGAGACAAAAATGTCCAAAGATACCGGAGAAATCAAAGTATTTTATAGAAAAGTAGTTGTTAAAGATGTGAAAAATTCGATAAATGAAGTATCCTTTGATGAATTAAATAAAAAAGATAAGGAAAGCTATAAAATTGGTGATGAAATACTCATCGAAACAATTGTAAAAGATTTTGGAAGAATAGCTGCACAGACTGCAAAACAAGTTATTGTCCAAAAAATCAGGGAAGCTGAACGAAATGTAATTTATGATAAATATATTGATAAAGAAAGAGATATTGTTACCGGAACAATTCTAAGAATAGAGCACAAAAATGTTATTATTGATTTAGGGAAAACTGAAGCTCTGCTTTTACCTAATGAGCAAATTAGAAATGAAGATTATTATAAGGGAAAGAGAATTAAAATTTATTTGATTGAAGTAAGGAAAACTTCCAAAGGACCCAAAATATATGTTTCAAGAACACATCCTGAACTGTTAAAACGCCTATTTGAATTGGAAGTTCCAGAAATACATGAAGGATTGGTTGAAATAAAATATATTGCACGCGAAGCTGGAAAACGTACCAAAGTTGCGGTTCATTCCAAAGATGAAAGAATAGATCCTGTGGGTGCCTGTATTGGTGACAGAGGTGCCCGTATTAAATCAATACTTTTTGAAATCAATGATGAAAAAATTGACATAATAAAATGGAGCAATGATGATAAAATATTTATCACCAACTCTTTGAGCCCTGCAAAAGTACTAACGGTTAAGCTTTTTGAGAATAGAAAAACAGCTACTGTAATTGTACCTGATCAGCAACTTTCACTGGCTATTGGAAAAGAAGGCCAAAATGCCAGATTGGCCGCTAAATTAACCGGTTGGAAAGTAGATATTAAAAGCAAGTCACAATACGAAAATGACATTGAAGTGAATGAAAAGAAGATGGAAACCCCTAAAGAAAAGGAAACTGTAAGTAAACAGATAGAAAAAGTCAGAGAGCAGAAGACAGACGAAGATAATGAAAATCAGAATTTACCCGAAAACAAAGATAACGATAAACCAGAGGTATAATAAACGTGGTGAAAAATGTAAAAATTCCCATAAGAACCTGTATTGGGTGTGACACAAAAAAGCCTAAAAAAGAAATGCTTAGAATAGTAATCTCACCTGATGGAGATTGTGGAATAGACCCTTCAGGTAAAAAATCAGGTAGGGGGTTTTACCTTTGTTATCAAATGGAATGTTTAAATAATGCCATTAAGAGAAAAAAATTTGACAAATATATGGATAAGGAAAATTCTTTGGATTTAATTAATGAATTGAAAGAAATATTTCAAAAAGGGAATGTTTGATGTAATATAATTTTTATAATAAATATGTATTTTAACAAATAATTTTTTTGTTTTTAAGATACACCGGAGGTAATTGATATGAAAATGAGAGTTTACGAACTAGCTGAAAATTTAAAAATACCTACAAAAGAACTGATTAATTTCCTAAAAGAAGAGGGTATTAAAGTAAAAAATCATATGAGTACTCTAGACAAAGATACCATTGAACTAATTAAGGAAATCGTTGAGTTTGATAAAAAAAAGAAACAGGGAAAAAGAAGCAAAACAATAAAATCACTAAAAATTAATAAACTTTTAAATTTAAAAGAATTATCTTATCAAATAAAAATACCTCTGTCTGAGTTGGTTCAAAAGGTTATAAAATATGACAACATAAGCTCGGTTGACAAAGAAATTCCTATAAATATTTTGGACATTTTAGCCAAAGAATATGGTTACCTTATTGAGTATACTAAAAAATTGAAAGAAAAAAAGATTCATCTTGAAAAACAAAAAAAAGTAGAATTAATTTCAAAACCACCGGTTATTACCATTATTGGACACGTTGATCACGGAAAAACAACATTACTCGATGCAATTCGTAAATCTAACGTTACTAAAAATGAGGCGGGTGGCATTACGCAAAAAATTGGTGCATACCAGGTGAAAATAGGTAATAAAAAAATTGTTTTTATAGACACTCCCGGGCATGAAGCCTTTACAAACATGAGAGCTCGTGGCGTAAAAGCAACAGATATTGCCGTTTTAGTTGTGGCTGCTGATGACGGGGTTATGCCTCAAACGGTAGAAGCCATTAACCATGCAAAAGCAGCGGACGTTCCGGTTATTGTAGCAATTAATAAGATTGATAAACCAAATGCCAACGTCGAAAAAGTAAAAAAAGAACTTTCCAATTATAAATTAGTATCTGAAGAATGGGGTGGAGATACATTAATGATTGAAGTATCTGCACTGCAAAAAAAAGGAATTAAAGAGCTTTTGGAGTCTATTATTTTACAATCGGATATGATGGAGCTTAAAGCCAATCCAAATATTCCGGCAAAAGGTATCATTATCGAAACAAAGTTAGATAAAAGAAGAGGGATTACCAGTTCGGTATTAATTCAGGAAGGTCAATTAAGTGTAGGGAATTACTTTATCTCCGGTTTATCAAATGGAAAAGTCAGATGTCTAATTGATGATACCGGGAACTTTATAAAAAAAGCAGGCCCATCCACTCCGGTTGAAATTACCGGATTTTCCAAAATGCCACATGCCGGTGATATTTTTCAAGTAGTTCCAGATGAAAAATTTGCCAAGATTATTATCAGTGAAAGAGAAAATGAAGAAAGAAAGCACTCGGATGAAATTCAATCAAAAGTATCTCTGGATAATCTATTTCTGGAAATGAAAGAAGGTAAATTAGATGAACTAAAAATAATACTAAAAACTGATTCACAAGGATCGCTGGATGCCCTAAATGAAACAATTAGAAAAATAAAAACCGAAAATGAAGAGTTTAATGAAGTTGTAAAAATTGAAATCATACATTCAGGCGTAGGAAATGTGACAGAAACAGATGTTATGCTGGCATCTGCTTCCAATGCAATTATCATTGGTTTTAATATCCGTCCGGATGCAAATACCCGAAGATTTGCGAAAGATGAAAAAATAGACATCCGTTTATATAAAATTATTTACGACCTCATCGATGAATTAAAAGCCTCATTGACCGGATTTTTAAAACCAAAAATTGAAGAAGTAATTACCGGACAGGCTGAAGTAAGAGAATTATTCAAAATACCAAAAATCGGAGTTATTGCGGGAAGTTATGTATTGAATGGGAAAATATCCAAAAGCGACGATGTAAGAGTCATTAGGGATGGCAAATTAATCTATGAAGGAAAAATATCCTCATTAAAAAGATTCAAAGAAGATACCAAGGAAGTGAGCGCCGATTTTGAATGTGGTATAGGTATAGAAAAATTTAATGACATTAAATTAAAAGACATTCTTGAATTTTATACTTTCAAGGAAATGAAATAAAATATTTTTTAATCATTAAAAAGAAGGTAAGACGTCATGTTAACTAATAGAAGAAGTGAACATTTAGAAAAAGTATTAAAAAGATTAATAAGTGATATTATTTACAAAGAAATAAACGATCCAAGAATTAAATTTGTAACCATTACCAGAGTCAAATTAACACCAAAATTAGAATATGCTAGAATTTACATCACTATATTTAATGATAAAGAAAATATAAGAAAATGTTTAAAAGGACTTAAAAATGCAACCAGCTTTATAAGACATGAAATTGGTAAGGATCTAAAATTCAGGCGTACGCCTGAAATAGAATTTTTAGCCGACAAAGAGATGTTAACCCAATACAGAATATTGGATATTACCAAAAAAATAAAAGAAAATGCTATCAGCGAAAACGAGATATCTGAAAATGAAAAATAATGTGCCATTTAATGATATATATAAACTTATCAATGAGAATCATTCCTTCTTAATAACTTCTCATATTAATCCCGATGGTGATGCAATTGGATCCGAGCTAGCCCTGTATTTTATTCTAAAAAAATTAAATAAAGAGGCAATCATTATCAATCAGGATGACCTGCCAAAGATATATGATTTTTTACCAGGCAGCCAATATATATACAATAAAAATATAAATATTGAAAAGTTAAAAAATACAGATATTGTCATCATACTGGATAGCAGTAATATTAATAGAATAGGAGATATTCAAAAATTATTATATCATCAAAAAATCTTTATCAATATCGATCATCATTGCAGTAATGATTCATATGGTGAAATAAATTATGTAGATACTAAAGCATCGTCCACCGGGGAAATCATTTTTAATTTTATAAATTATATTAATCCGGAAATACTGGATGAAACAATAGCGGCCTGTCTATTCGTTGCCATCATAACCGATACAGGTTCATTCAGATACGAAAACACTACCGAAAAAACCTTTATGGTTGTATCAAAATTATTGTCCACCGGAATAAAGCCACATATTATTTCCCAGAATATTTATAACAGAAAAACATTTGGTGAGTTAAAATTGCTGGGTTCTGCCCTTGCCAGTTTGGAAACAGATGAAGCAAATTTTGCATCCTGGGTTACCATAGACAGGGAAATGTTGGAAAAAACAAACACAGTTGATGAGGATACCGGAGGAATAATTGATATGGTAACAACTTTAAAAGATAGTGAAGTTTCCATATTATTCAGAGAAACAGATAATGGTTACACCAAGGTCAGTTTGAGATCAAAGGGGCATTTTGACGTCAATCAATTTGCTTCGGAATTTAATGGTGGAGGGCATCCGAATGCAGCGGGGTGTTTTCTTAAAGAAAATCTTAATAATGTAAAAAGTGAAATACTTTCTGCATTATTGAAAAAAATAAAAATATGATTATGTACATATGGTAATAGATGGAATATTAAATATATTTAAACCAAAAGGAATCAGTTCTTTTTCTGTTGTAAAAGAAATAAAAAAAATACTTGACGTTAGCAAAGTTGGACATACGGGAACACTTGATCCTAATGCTACCGGGGTTTTATTAATTTGTCTGGGGCAATCAACAAAGATTACCCGGTTTATAATGGATTTCAAGAAATATTATCAAGGAGAAATGGTTCTTGGTATTACAACTGACACTCAAGATTCCGAAGGAAAGGTCTTAAATAAAATAGCAGGAAACTTAGAGATTGATAAAAAATGCATTGAAAAGGCTTTTAAAAAATATGGTGGACTTATTAACCAGATTCCTCCAATGTATTCTGCAAGTCATCATAATGGCCAAAGATTATACAAGCTTGCAAGGAAGGGTATTGAAGTAAAAAGAAAACCAAAAAAAGTTACAATTTACCAGCTATCCCTGTTAGATTTCTATCAGGCTCCAAATCCCATCATTAAATTCGAAGTTATTTGTTCCAGGGGGACTTATGTCCGAACTCTTTGCGATGATATTGGTAAAGATTTGGGATGCGGCGCATACATGTCCGGATTAATAAGAACTAAAGTTGGAAGATTTGGTATTGACGACTCTATCAGCCTGGAAACATTGAAGGAAAATAAATATTTGGCAAGAGAAAAATTGATTACCATGAATGAAATATTGGAGCATTTCAGACAAATTATAATAAAGAATGAATTCGAAGACATGGTGTTGCATGGAGAATTTATTTACTACAAGCATATTTTAAATGCATCAGCAATAAGAGGTTATATGCCAGAACAAATAGTGAAGGTAAAAAACAGCAAAGGAAAATTGTTATCCATTGCTAAGAATACTGTAAATGATGAAAATGAAATTGTTTTTAAACCTATTCGGGTTTTTAATTTAAGATAATACGGGTTAAAGGAAAACCGATAGAAATATGAAAATCATCAGGGATATAAAAGATATTAATTTTATTGAAAAAAGCCGATACATTGCCTTAGGTGTATTTGACGGAATTCACCTGGGACATCGAGATTTAATTGAAAGTGCAGTAAACAAGGCAAAAAAAAATAATGGTCTTAGCATTGTAGTTACCTTTGAACCACATCCTGATAGAATAATCTTTCCGAAAAATCATATACTACATATCACTACTTTGCAAGAGAAAATAGAAATCATCGGAACAATGGAAGTAGATATTTTATTTATTTTAAAATTTGGCGTGTGGATAAAAAATATGCAACCAAAAGTATTTATTTTACGTATATTAAATGAAAAATTACGGGCGAATGAGATATTTGTCGGTTTTAACTATAAGTTTGGTTTTAAGGGAAAAGGGGATACAAAATTCCTAAAAAAATACGAAAAATTATATAATTATAAATCGAACATAATAAGTGCGAAGACTATAAACGGAAAAATAATTAGCAGCACTTTGATAAAAGAATATATTAAAAATGGAAATATTAAAGAAGCTGTAAAACTATTAGGGCATCAATATTCTATTTCCGGAAAAGTTATTACAGGAAAAAATATCGGTACAAATGTAATGAAGATACCCACTGCAAATCTTATGGTACATGAAGAGAAAATAATTCCCGGTAATGGTGTTTATTTTACAGAAGTAATTGTCGAAAACAAAAGATATTACGGATTAATGAATGTTGGAATAAGACCTACTTTTAATGGTAAGGATAGGTCTATCGAAGTCCATGTTATGGATTTCGATAAAAATATTTACGAGCAGGATATAACCTGCCATGTATTAGATAAAATTCGTGATGAGAAATATTTTGACAGCGTAGAAGGTTTAAGAAAGCAAATTATTCAAGATATTTCTATCGCCAGAAAATTAAAAAACAGTTTATAGTATAAGGTATTGAGTATATGGTAAAAAAAAGATATGATTTATAATTACAGGGAAATAATAATTTACAACAACTTTGTTGGCGTGGTTGAATAAAAAGAGGAATACTACTTTTTTGTATCTTATCTTCTCTTTATTCACTCAATACTATATACTGTATACCTGATACTCTTTATATAAGGTTGAAGGGTATTAAGCTTTGTGTTAAAATATGTAGGAATAATAAATAAATATTTACTAATATAAAAATAAAAAGGAGAATAGAGAATGGTTTCGATTAAAGAGAATAAAGAGGAGTATATTAAAAAATATCAACACCATGCAAATGACACAGGTTCGTCGGAAGTACAAATAGCTTTGCTTACTAAAAGAATAAATGAACTGACCGGTCATCTCATAGAAAATAAAAAAGATTTTCATTCAAAACAGGGATTGCTAAAGATGGTTGGTAAGAGAAGAAGATTATTAAGTTATCTTAAAGATAATAATATTGAAAAATATCGTGAGATAATAGGAGCTTTAAAAATAAGAAAATAAACAAGGAAAAATGATATTTTTCAAAAAAAAAAGGAGAAAATAAATATTATATGGATAGTAATAAATTTATAGAAATTAATTTAAACGGTAAAATAATTAAAATTGAAACAGGGAAAATAGCCAGGCAGGCACACGGTGCTGTAGTGGTAACTTGCGAAGAAACTACTGTATTGGCAACCGTTGTTTCTTCAAATACACCAAGGGAAGGAATAGATTTTTTTCCTTTATTGGTAGATTATGAGGAAAAATTCTATGCTGCCGGTAAAATACCCGGTGGTTTTTTCAAGAGAGAAGGCAGGCCAAGTAATAATGCCATTCTTACTTCAAGGTTGATTGATCGTCCTCTCAGACCATTATTTCCAAAAGGATATAGAAATGATGTACAAGTTATTATAACCACGCTTTCATACGATGAAAAAAATATGCCCGATGTTTTAGCGCTTATTGGTGCATCTGCAGCTTTATGGATATCCGATATTCCATTTAAATGTCCGATAGGTGCGGTTAGAATGGGTATGAAAGATGACCAGTTCATAGTAAATCCAACTTTGCAGGAATTGGAAGAAAGCAAGCTGAATCTTATCATTGCAGGCCCGAAAGATTCTGTTGTAATGATGGAAGGGGAAGCAAAAGAACTATCCGAAGACCAGATATTAAAAGCCGTTGAAATTGCCCAGGAATCAATCAATGCAATAATAAAAGGGCAGGAAGAATTCTTGAATATTATCGGAAAAACTAAAAAAGAATATGTGCCTGATAACAAAGATGATGAAATAAAAGATAAATATTGTAAGAAAATAATGGACACTTACGAACAGAATATCAAGGACATTATTTGCATAGCAGATAAAAAAGAGAAAGAGAATGCATTAGATGTTCTTTTGGATAAAATGGTCGGTGAATTTGGCGTTGAAGATGATAATAAATCAGTTTTTAAAAATGTTTTCGATACGATTTATGAAAAAGTATTCCGCAAATTAATCCTTGTAGATAAAAAGAGGTCAGATGGTAGAAAATTAGATGAAGTCCGACCTATTACCTGTGAGACCGGTATCCTTCCAAGGGTTCATGGAAGTGCCTTATTTACCCGTGGCCAAACACAGGCTTTAGTAATTACTACTCTTGGTTCCATTAAGGATAGACAATTCATTGATACACTTCAGGAAGATTCAACACAGAGATTCTATTTACACTATAATTTCCCTCCCTTTAGCGTGGGCGATGTCAGACCAAGAAGAGGGCAATCAAGAAGAGAGATAGGGCATGGTTCATTAGCCGAAAAAGCACTTAAAGCTGTCATTCCGATTGAAGAAGATTTTCCCTATACTATTAGATTGGTTTCTGAGATATTAGAATCGAATGGCTCTTCTTCTATGGCATCAGTCTGCGGAGGAAGCCTTTCTTTAATGGATGCCGGTGTCATAATAAAAAGTCCGGTCGCCGGAGTGGCAATGGGCCTGGTTAAAGAAGAAAACGAAAGTGAAATACTTACAGACATTTTAGGATTGGAAGATCATTACGGGGATATGGATTTCAAGGCAACGGGTACCAGTGAAGGGATTACAGCCATACAAATGGATTTGAAAATTAGTGGTATCTCACAGGAAATACTAAAAGAAATATTGCATAGATCTAAAAAGGCAAGATTACATATTCTGGACATTATGAATCAAGTCATTGACAAACCAAAAAAAGAATTATCCGAATATGCCCCCAAGATTACTATTTTTAAAATTGATCCTTCAAAGATAGGCAGTGTCATTGGTCCGGGTGGTAAAAACATTAAAAAGATTATTGAAATAACCGGTGCTGCAGTTGACATAAAAGAAGATGGAGAAATCTTTATTTCTTCTAGTGATAGCGAGTCTGTAAAAAATGCTATTCACATGATAGAGGGAATTGTAAAAGAAGCAAAAGTTGGCGAAAGTTACAAGGGTAAAGTTACCAGAACAACTAATTTCGGAGCTTTTGTTGAAATACTTCCAGGAAAAGAAGGACTGGTTCATATCTCTAAATTATCACATAGAAGAATAGAAAAGGTCGAAGATGTCGTGAAAACCAATGATGATATTTTCGTAAAAGTTATTAAAATTGACGTTCAGGGCAGAATTGACTTAAGAAAAATAAGCGAAGAAGAATACAATGCAAAAGAAAATGGCCCTGCTACAGAGAACAATAACCACAACGAAAAATATGATTAATTTTTAAGATTCAGGTAAGCAGAATAAAATGACTAAAAATAACGAAATAGAAATAAAATTAGAAAAAATTGAAGGCTGTGAAGACCTGCCCGTTCCAGTGTCCGCTAGCAAATTCTCTTCCGGGGTTGACCTGTTTTCGGCAGAAAACCATGAACTATTAATTAAACCTAACGAAGTAAAATTAGTATCAACCGGGATCAAAATCGATATTCCTGAAGGCTATGAAGGTCAAGTAAGACCCAGGAGTGGCCTGGCTGTTAAGTATGGAATTACTGTACTTAACAGTCCAGGAACGATTGATTCAGATTATAGAGGTGCAATAAAAGTAATACTAATTAATTTAGGTGAAAAAGCCTTTTCGATTAAAAGAGGAGATAGAATTGCGCAATTAGTTATTCAAAAAATATATTTCCCAAATTTTAACGTGGTTCAATCCTTAAATAATACAAAAAGGGGAGAAGGTGGTTTTGGGCATAGTGGTATAAAGACGCTTAAATAAAATGTAATTTTATTCATGATGGAGGTACTTATGACCATTGATCTATTCTTTGGTTTAATTGGTGGTCTTGGATTGTTTTTATATGGTATGCAATTACTAAGTGAAGGTTTGCAAAAGATAGCCGGTGATAGAATTCAAAAAACCATGGAAATTTTGACCAGCAAACCTTTAATGGGGGTCGCAACCGGAACACTACTAACTTCCATTATACAAAGTAGTAGTGCTACCGGGGTAATAACGGTTGGCTTAGTGAATGCTGGATTGTTAAATTTAAAACAAGCCATAAGCGTCATTGCCGGTGCAAGCATTGGTACCACCATCACCGCTCAAATTGTATCTTTTCGTTTAGAAAAATATGCTCTACCTGCAATTGGCATTGGTTTTATGATTTATTTTTTGTCTAAAAGAAGAAATTATAAATACTTTGGTCAAATATTGTTAGGATTTGGCATATTATTTTTAGGTTTACAAACAATGTCTTATGCAGTAAGCCCTTTAAGAAACTATGCCCCATTTCTTAATTTACTTGCAAATATTTCCCACAACTTCTTTTTAGGTATTTTAGTCGCTACAGTCTTTACAGCAATTATTCAAAGTAGTAGTGCTACTATAGCAATTATCATTGCCATGTCCATACAAGGTATCATTGATTTAGAAACAGCTATACCATTAATGCTTGGAAGTAATATAGGAACTTCTGTTACAGTATTAATTGCCAGCATAGGTAGCTCGATTACCGGAAAGAGAGTGGCGCTTTCCCAATTGGTTTTTAAAACTTTAGGAGTTTTATTTTTTTCATTATTCATATCTCAATTTACTCAATTAGCAGCTCTAACTTCGGTTAGCATCCCGAGACAAATTGCAAATGCACATACCATGTTCAATGTAATTGACACTATGATATTGCTTCCTTTCCTGAATGTTTTTGTTAAATTGATTATTAAAATGTTGCCCGGGGAAGAAATCATTATTAAAAAGGGTCCCGTTTATCTTAACAAAGAAATTATAAATACACCTTCCATCGCTTTAGGCCAAGCGAATAAAGAGTTGGTCAGAATGGGTGAAATGGTACAAAGCATGCTGGATGATGTAGTGATGTCTTTTATTCAGAACGATATTAATAAATTAAAAAATGTTTATCTGAAGGAACAGGTAGTAAATACCCTTGAAAAGGAAATTACAAAGTATTTAGTATTAATCTCTCAGCAATCTTTAAGTATTAACCAATCAATAAGATTAACCGATTTAATGAACGTAGTAAATGATATTGAACGGGTAGGTGACCATGCAGAAAACATGGCAGAACTAACAGAGGAAAAGATAAATGAAAAATTACCGTTTAGTGAAAAAGCTATAAACGAATTAAAAAATATGTTTTCGAAAGTTCAACTTTCTTTAAATAAATCCATATCCGCTTTAAATATCAGAGATATCAATTTGGCTAAAAGTGTTGTTTTAAAGGAAGATGAAATTGATAACATTGAAAAGGAACTTCGTAATCATCATATTAAAAGGTTAAACAAAGGAATTTGTTATCCGGAATCCGGAGTCATTTTTCTTGATTTAATAAGTAATTTAGAAAGAATTGGCGATCATGCAAACAATATTAGCTTAATGGTAATAGATGAACTTTCAAAAAGTTAGGAAAAATTATGTCATTAATATTATTAGGATTAATACAAGGATTATCTGAATTTTTTCCAATTAGCAGCTCAGGCCATTTGGTGATAGCAAAATATTTGTTAAAGATTGATTTACCCGGGGCTGCATTTGAAGCATTTCTTCATTTTGGAACCATATTGGCGGTAATTGTTCTTTTCAATCATGAAATAAAAGAAATCATCTTTTCTTTTATGGGAAGCCTGAGGGCAATGTCACAAGGTAAAAAAATAAAAAATATTTTCAAGGATGACCCTTTCTCCAAGTTTGCCTGGTTTCTAATCATCAGCACAATACCTGCCGCAATAATCGGTTTTTGTTTTAGTGATTACTTCGAAGCTTTATTTGATAAACCCGTTATAACATCATTGATGCTGTCTGTTACGGGAGCTATCATATGGATTGGCAGCAGATTATATAAGGGCGGAAATAAAAATATCTCTGACATTAATGGTATGGACGCAATCTTTGTCGGATTTGCCCAGACAATTGCCATTATTCCGGGAATTTCCCGTTCTGGAATGACAGTATTAGCTGGATTGAGCAAAGGATTCAGTCGGGATTTTGCTGCAAGGTATTCGTTTATATTATCCGTTCCCATAATTTTAGGGGCAACCCTATTTAAAATAAAAGAAATTATCTTTCTGGATATAAATTTTTTCATGATGTTATTATCCGGTATAGCAGCTTTTGTATCCAGCTATGGCGCAATGAAAATATTTCTCGGTATATTAAAAAGGGGTAAAATGTATTATTTCTCTTATTATCTCTGGATTATTTCTGCTTTAACCTTTTATTTGACTTTTACTACAGAAAGGATCGGGTAAATAGATGAAAAGAAAAAATACGAAAAATAAAATCTTTGGCATTATAATGGTTTCATTTTCCCTTTTATATATTTTATCGTATATTTTCATGGACAAAATGGGATATTTTGGTCATATAATTACGGAAACTACCAACCAATTTATCGGAATCGGTGCTTATTTATTACCATTTATACTATTATTCATAGGATTTATCTTGATTTTTGATTTAAATATGAAAAGCCCATATCGAAAAATATTTGCCATAAGTTTGTTATTCATCATCTTTTTAACTTTTATTCATCTTAAATTACTGCTTTTAGGAAATGTCTATTCACTTTCAAAATCAGGGGCCGGCGGGGGAATACTTGGCTACTTCATATCTAACTCGCTATTTTTATACTTTGGTTTAAGCGGAGCCTATCTTGTTTTAATATCCCTTAGTATGATTTCCGCTTTATTTCTATCCGAATCATCCTATTTTGAAATATTTAAAATAATAGTTATAGAAGCTAAAACAGCTACTGCACGCGTTCAAAGAATCATTAAGAAAACTTCGATAAAAACTAAGGAAAAAAGCAGTCCTAAGATTGTTTATCATGTCGATAATGAAATAAGAAGAGGAGAAATACCAGAAAAGAGAGCAAAAAAAGAATTTAAAAAAGAGACAAAGTCATCACAGGAAAAAATTAACTTCTACAGAAATAATAAAAAGGAAGAAAATATTAAATATATTCTACCTCCCTTATCATTACTTTCTCAAAATTCTATGGATGACAGGGCTGCTTCAAAATCAAAAATAAATATTGAGCAAAATATAAAAATACTGGAAAACACTTTTGTAAATTTTGGCATTAAGGCAAAAGTAACCGGGGTTACCCAGGGTCCAAGTGTAACCCAATATGAAATTCAACCTGCTCCCGGAGTTAAAATATCTAAAATAACTAATTTAAGCAATGATATAGCCCTCGCTTTTGCCGTCGCCTCTGTAAGAATTGAAGCACCTATTCCCGGTAAAAATGCTATTGGCATTGAAGTACCAAATATAAAAAGAACCAAAGTATATTTAAAGGAAATATTGGCGAGCAGGGAATTAACGGAGAGTCACTACAAATTGCCCCTGGCTTTGGGTTTAAATATCAGCGGAAAACCTATTATTGCTGATCTAACCAAACTCCCGCACTTACTCATAGCTGGTGCTACCGGTTCCGGAAAAAGTGTATGCATTAATAACATAATTCTAAGTATGCTTTACAACCTTAACCCTAAACAAGTGAAATTGATTATGATAGATCCGAAAAGAGTTGAGTTAAATGTGTATAACGGAATTCCTCATCTATCTATTCCTATCGTAACGGATAAAAACCAGGCAACAAAAGTATTAAATTGGGCAATTTCTGAAATGGAAAGAAGGTTTAAAATTTTTGCCCAGGTTGGCGTGCGAAACATGCAAGGTTATAATGAATATGTTGAAAACATTAAAAAAGATATGCTGCCGTTACCCTATATTGTAATTATTGTCGATGAACTTGCTGATTTAATTTTGTCTTCTCCGGTAAAAGTTGAAGAATCATTGTGTCGCTTAGCTCAAATGACCAGGGCAACAGGAATTCATTTGATTATTGCTACTCAACGTCCTTCGGTTGATATTATTACCGGTTCCATAAAAGTGAACTTCCCGTCAAGGATAGCTTTTGCGGTATCGACTCAGGTTGATTCAAGAACCATATTAGATGTAAACGGAGCAGAAAAACTATTAGGCAATGGAGATATGTTATTCTCTCCTGTAGGTGCTCCTAAACCTATACGAGCTCAGGGTGCTTTTGTTAACGAAAAAGAAATTAGAAAAGTTGTAACCTTTTTGAAAGAAAATTATTTTGAATCTGAAGAAGATCAAGATACATTCGAAATGAATACAATGAAAAATTCTATTGTTAATTTAGATGGTGAAGAAAAAGAAGAAGAAGAGGAAATTGATGAATTATTTCAGGATGCCGTCTCAGTAATTATTAATAACAACCAGGCATCTATTTCCATCCTTCAAAGAAAGCTTAGAATCGGATATACAAGAGCTGCCAGATTAATAGATTTAATGGAGGACAAAGGGATTGTCGGACCCTACGATGGAAGAAATCCGAGAAAAATAATGTTATCTAAAAACGATTATCTGACTCAATTTGATAAATAAAATATTTAGGTAATTTTTTTTCGTAAAATTATTAAATATTTTTAATTCTAAGAAGGACTTTGTTTTATTTTTGTCGAATATAAATTAGAAAGTAGTTTCATATCACTTTTTTTGCTTTATAAAAAAAATAATAAATCGGGGGTGGTAAATGGATTATTGTTTCATTTTTTCTGTAGAATTATTTTAAATTATTTTTGTAAAAGGAGATTTTGATAATGAAAAGAAATATCATATTAGTCATTGTTTTTTCGATGATATTAAGTTTATGTTTTTCTTCGATGGTTTTTGCAGCCGATCCAGTCAAAGTTGGACTGGTATTCGACATAGGAGGCAAGGGAGATAAATCCTTTAATGATTCAGCTTCCCGTGGATTAACCTGGGCAGCGGATGATTTCGGAATTAAAAGAATAGAATTGGAACCTGGCGTAGATGCTGACAGAGAAGTCAATCTAAGAATGCTTGCAATGATGGGTTACGACATGGTGATTGGAGTTGGTTTCTTATTTGATGATGCCATTAAAACTGTTGCAGATGAATTTCCGGAAACCTTTTTTGCTTCTGTTGACGGATATATACCAGATAAACCTAATGTCGTATCGTTAACCTTTCCTGAACAGGATGGTTCTTTCCTAGTAGGTATGATTGCCGGTTTAAAAACAAAAGAAGCTGGTAAAGACACGGTTGGTTTTGTGGGAGGTATGGCAATAGCTCTCATTAAACGATTTGAAGCTGGATATATTGCCGGAGTCAAATATGTCTATCCGGAATGTAAGGTACTTTCCGCTTATGCCGGTGACACCGGACAAGCATTTGCTGACCCGGTCAAAGGGAAAGAATTAGCCTTATCTCAATACGATAATGGAGCATGGGTCATTTTTCATGCATCCGGATTAACCGGTGCCGGTGTATATGAAGCCGCAAAAGAAAGAAAAAGATTTGTAATCGGAGTTGATTCCAATCAAAATTACCTGGGATTTGTAGAGGAAACCGGTGAAAGCTTTGGTTTAACCAGCATGCTTAAACAAGTAGATGTATCGGTTTATTTAGCCATTAAGTCAGTCATGGAAGAAAACTTTAAAGGTGGAATTGAAGTATTTGGTCTGGACAGAAGCGTCACCATAGGCGAAAATACTTATAACGGTGTAGGTTATGCTATAGATAAATTTAACAAAGACTTGATTTCAGAAGATATAATTAATCAAGTGGAAGCAGCAAAACAAAAAATTGTTAGCGGAGAAATTGTAGTACCCAGTGAAGTAATGTAATAAATTTGAAGAGTCAACGCATAGAGGTATTTTATCAATATAAATGCCTCTATGCGCCTTTTTAGTATTATCTAAAAGGAGGTTAAATCATTGCCTGAAAATGCATTAGAGATGAAAAATATTACCAAGAGATTCCCGCTTGTCACAGCCAACGACAAAGTTAATTTTTCGGTTTACAAAGGTGAAATCCATGCTCTCGTTGGAGAGAATGGCGCCGGGAAGACCACTTTAATGAGTATTTTATACGGTTTATACCAGGCAGATTCCGGCGAAATACATATCAATGGCAAAAAAATAAAAATATCAAATCCAAACGTAGCCATAAAGATGAAAATCGGTATGGTTCACCAACATTTTATGCTGGTCCCTCCTTTGACTGTCACTGAAAATGTTATCCTGGGAATGGAACCAAAAATAAACAATCTCTTTATCGATATAAAAAAAGCAACTAAAAATATAGAAGAGATATCTAAAGGGATTGGATTTAAAATTGATCCAGATTCCAAAATTGAAAATATCTCTGTGGGCATTCAACAAAGGGTGGAGATAATAAAGGTCCTTTACCGTGGAGCAGAGGTAATGATTATGGACGAACCTACAGCGGTACTAACCCCCCAAGAAGTTGATGAACTTTTCAATATAATGAAATCGCTTAAAAAACAAGGAAAAACCATTATTTTTATCACGCACAAATTAAATGAAGTACAGGAAGTGACTGATCGTATTACCGTTATGCGGCGAGGAAAAGTAGTGGGCGTGAAAAAAACAAGTGAAACCAACAAAGAAGAGATTGCTAGTATGATGGTTGGTCGAAAAGTTATTTTTAACGTAGAAAAAAAGAAAGATAATTTTGGAAAAAAAGTTTTTAAAGTGAGTAAATTAAATGTATTAAATAATAAAAAACTACCTGCTTTAAAAGATATTTCTTTTAAAATAAAAGAAGGCGAAATATTAGGCATTGCCGGAGTCGAGGGAAACGGACAGTCTGAGTTAGTCGAGGTTATTACAGGATTACGAAAGACAAAAAGCGGCAAAATATCAATATATGATAAAGATATTACCAATGATTCACCCAGAGAGATTAAAGAAGAAAAAATTGCCCACATTCCCGAAGACCGAAGACAAAGAGGCATTATTTCCAGTTTTACCGTTGCTGAAAACCTCATTCTTGGTTCTCAATATAAAATGCCATTCAATAACGGCTTTTCTTTAAATCATAAAACGATTAATATTCATGCAAATCAATTAATTAAACAATTTGATATAAGGCCTTCCGATAAAAACAACTTGCTTAAGTCTTTATCGGGTGGAAATCAACAAAAAGTGATTGTTGCCCGCGAATTGTTTGGTAATCCGATACTTTTAATAGCTGCCCAGCCGACACGTGGACTGGACGTTGGTTCCATTGAATTCGTCCATCAGCAAATCATCAACGAAAGAGATAAGGGAAAAGGCGTTTTGCTGATATCTGCTGATTTAGAGGAAATACTTTCTTTGTCTGATCGCATAGCAGTCATCTATGAAGGTAAAATTGTTGATATCTTAGACCCAAAAAAAACTAATGAAAAAGAATTAGGATTGCTGATGACAGGTTCAAAAAAAAAGAAAACAACTTTAAAGGAAGCAAAAAAGTGAGGAAAATGTTTTGAAACCAACTAATAAAATCAATATTTATAGTTTTTTAGCAAATATTACTCCTTTAATTGCAGTCATATTTGCACTATTAGTAGGTGCAATTGTTATCATGATCATAGGAGAAGATCCTATTTTTGTTTACAAAGTACTCTTTTCAAATGCTTTAGGCAATCGTGATGGATGGGGAAATGTATTGTTTCGCGCCACGCCACTCATATTTACCGGTTTGGCAGTTGCTTTTGCTTTCCGCTGCGGACTGTTTAATATTGGCGGAGAGGGTCAAATGTACATTGGCACTTTTTTAGCAACCTGGGTAGGATTTACTTTTACAAACTTACCTGCTATTATTCTTATTCCATTATGTATTTTAGCGGCAGCCGGAGGTGGCGCACTATGGGCATCTATTCCCGGAATCTTAAAAGCCAAGAAAGGTGTGCACGAAGTCATTGTTACCATTATGATGAACTGGATAGCGACATCTTTGACCTTCTATTTGGTTTTACAATATAAAGCACCACCCACAGCGGATATGGCAGCAGCGGGTATAAAACAAATGATACCTCATACGAGTGAGATTGCTCAAGCAGCTCGATTACCAAGAATATATCATCTTTTAAAAGCTCTTAACATAGATTTTCCTGCTTATAACCAGGTAAATGTATCATTTTTTATTGCTCTTGCAGCAGCTGTACTGGTTTATTATATTTTATGGAAAACGAATTTAGGTTATGAAATAAGGGCAGTTGGTTTCAGTCCATTGGCAGCAGAATATGGCGGTATCAGTGTAGCAAAAAATATTGTTTTAGCCATGGTAATAAGTGGAGCATTGGCAGGTCTCGTAGCAACCAATGAAGTCATGGGATTTAAATATAGATGGAGACAGGGACTTTTTACAGGATACGGATTTAACGGGATAGCAGTGGCCCTCCTCGGAAAAAATCATCCTCTGGGAGTTGTACTTGCAGCAATATTATTTGGAGTATTAAATTATGGTGGAGCAATCGTCAACATCTTTACTGCCGGGAGAATACCCAGAGAACTCATCATGGTTTTACAAGCAGTGATTGTTATCTTTGTAGTGATAAGTGATGAAGTTGTTAAGAGAATTATAAGAAAAAGGAGGAAAATAGCGTAATGTTTGGTGAGATGTTTAATGCAGATTTTTTTGCTTCCTCTATAAGAATCGCCATACCTTTGGCATTGGCTGGCCTTGGTGGCGTGTTTTCAGAAAAATCCGGAGTAGTCAATATTGGCTTAGAAGGAATGATGTTAACCGGTGCTTTTACAGCAGTTGCAGTCGCCAATTTTTCTCATAATCCTTGGGTAGGTGTGTTTGCCGCAGTTTTAATAGGTATCGTTCTTGGATTAATCCACGCAGTGACTTCTATCACTTTTAAAGCAAATCAAATTGTCAGCGGAGTAGCCATTAATTTATTTGCCAGCGGAATTACTGTATTTTTGGCTTGGTTGTTTTTTCAGGAAACTCAAATTATGGCTGTTACCAATCTCCCTATTTGGGGAATATCAATTCCAGCATCGGGTGAAGGTTCAACTCTAATTAGGAGTTTAATTGTTATTTTTCTACATCATTCTCCATTGATTTATATAACCTTCTTCATATTTATCATAGCTCATTTTACCCTATTTAAAACACCTTTTGGATTGCGGTTGCGTTCAGTCGGTGAATATCCTGAAGCGGCAGATACCATGGGCGTAAACGTAATCAAGATGCGATACATTGCTGTCATGATCTCCGGCGCTCTTGCAGGTCTTGCCGGGTCTTTTCTCTCTCTTGAACAGGCACATTTTTTTGTCAAGGAAATTAGCGGTGGTAGGGGATTTATTGCTTTAGCTGCCATGATTTTCGGTAAATGGACACCTCTTGGGACTGCCGGTGCTGCGCTACTATTTGGTTTTGGTGAAGCTTTATCTATCAGACTTCAAGGTATCCTTGATATACCGGTACAATTTATAAATATGGTCCCATATGCTTTAGCAATATTCGTATTGGTCAGTGCTATTGGAAGGGCTACTCCTCCTGCTGCAAGTGGCATACCTTACGAAAAAGAAGTGGGTTGATTATTCATCCTATTTGCACTATAATCAGTTAATGTAATATTGTTATTTTAATAGCAATATCTATTAAAAGGAGAAAACTGTTTTGGAAATGAAGGATATTGGATTATTTTTAAAAGAAAAAAGAGAAGAGAAGGATATTTCTTTAGAAGAAATTGAAGAAATTTTAAAAATACGTAAAAAGTATTTAACCGCGATTGAAGAAGGAAACTTTAATATATTACCCGGAGAAACATATATTCTGGGATATTTAAGAAATTATTGTAAATATTTAAATATTAATGATGAGAAAATTAAGGACATTATTAAAACTTATAAAGGGATTGAAAAACAGCAGGAAGAGATTGCTGTCAAAAGAGAAGAAAAATTATCTTTAAGAAATAAAAGTGCCAGAACATTTAAAAGAAAAAGTAATTTAACTAATTTCAGATATGTCTATCTAGCCGGATTTGTTATATTTTTATTTGTTGGGGTTTTGTTTTTTAACAATTATTTGAGAAATGCAAAAAATTATCCGATTCCTTCTCCGGAAGTAAATGATATTACAAATAATGAAACTGAAACATCAAATGCTACGGACATTATACTTGAAGAGACTGCCGAAGGGATGTTGGGGGAGTCGGAAATGGAACCTGTTATTCCGAAAGAAATCATCGTCGAAAAAATACCTACCCTAAAAGTTCTAGCTCAAGATAATACCTGGTTTAAATTACTTCACGACGATAAATTATTATTTGAAGGCATATTACTAAAAGATGAAGAACTATTATTTAGAATTAGAGAAGATATGAAACTTTCAACTATGTTTCCAAAAAATCTCACTACTTTTGTTGATGACAAAGAAATTGATTTGAATGAGTCAACCAGAAATAATCAAATGTTTGAATATTTATTTGAAAATATTGAGGAAAATTCTTAATGAATTATTTAAAATAAACGAAGGGATAAATCATATTGTGGGAAAGATATATTTTCCAAAACCAGTTAAATTAATCATCAGTATGATTTCTTCGAAAGAATCCATGTTTGATGTTTATGAAAAACTTTTGCAAAAAAATTTTGACCGAATTGACGGAAAAAGTAATATACAGACTTTTGATTTTACTGACTATTATGAAGAAGAATTCGGGAAAGATTTATTACAAAAAGTTATCTCTTTCGAAAAATTAATTAAATGTGAAAATTTGGCCGGGATTAAAAAAATTACCAACGATTTAGAGAATTATATTCTGGAAAATGATACTCTAACCAACAAAAGGAACATTAACCTGGACCCCGGATATATAACAATGGATAAATTCATTTTAGCCAGCACAAAAAACGGTCCTTCAAGAATTTATCTTAACAACGGAATATATGCTGAGATTACACTCAGGTTTGAATATAAATCATTTATTCCCAATAATGAACATACTTATTCGAATTATAAGACGGCAGAATATATCAATTTTCTTAATTCCGTAAGACAAAAATATAAACTTGAACTAAGAAAAGATCAATCGGACACCTATAATAATTTAAAATGAAACATGCTGAATAATGAAAGATGGTAGAAGTTTGTTGAACAATGAAAAAAAAAGAACTTTTATAGCAATAAATTTGGATTCGAATATAAAAAATGCATTATCCGTTATTCAGAATAACTTTAACGTTGGGGAATCCAAAATAAAATGGGTCAACCCGAATGTTTTACATATCACCCTGGAATTCCTGGGTGATCAATCATCAGGGCAGATAAAAATAATTCGGCAATTATTGAAAAATATAGCAGCATGCAACAAAAGTTTTGTTATTAGCTTATCTTCAAACATTGGTACATTCCCGTCCCTTAAAAAACCTCGTATACTCTGGGTGGGCATTGAAAATGGTAAGATTGAACTGAAAAAGCTATCCGAATTGATTAAATCTTCCTTGTTAAAAAATCTTATATTAAATGACAGCAGGGAATTTCGCAGTCATATAACTATTGGAAGAGTAAAATTCTTGACCGATAAAAATACATTGATGGATAGCATCAATGACATTCATTTAAAAAATGAATGTCAAAAAATCAATTCGATTGAACTGATGGAAAGTAAACTCACACCTACAGGTCCAATCTATAGTATAATTGAACGTTTTCCATTGGTTAATCATTAAATAAGAACAGACAAAACAATATAAAAGGAGCAAAAAAATGGCAGGAATCAACGGAGATCAAATATCCAAAAAAGAAGAAGCATTAAATATGGCAATACAAAACATCGAACATAGATTCGGAAAAGGATCTATTATGAAACTAGGCGACAAGCCAAAAATAATTGGAAGCAATATTATATCTACAGGATCATTATCGCTGGATATCGCTCTTGGTATCGGAGGAGTCCCCAGAGGAAGGGTAATGGAAATATTCGGACCTGAGGCTTCGGGAAAAACAACTCTTACCCTTCATATTATTGCAGAAGCACAAAAAAAACAGGGAATTGCTGCTTTTATTGATGCCGAACACGCCCTGGACCCTAAATATGCGAAAAATATCGGTGTCAATACTGATGAGCTTATTATTTCGCAACCGGATACCGGTGAGCAGGCACTTGAAATTACAGAATCATTAGTCAGAAGCAATGCAGTGGATGTCGTAGTCATTGATTCAGTAGCTGCATTGGTACCGAAAGCAGAAATAGAAGGAAATATGGGTGATTCTTATATGGGATTACAGGCGAGATTAATGTCTCAGGCACTCAGAAAATTAACAGCAATCATTAGTAAATCCAGAACAACAGTAATATTTGTAAATCAGATCAGAGAAAAAATTGGCGTGTTTTTTGGAAACCCCGAAACAACACCTGGCGGAAGAGCATTAAAATTTTATTCCACCATTAGAATGGATATCAGAAGAAAAGCATCTATTAAAAAGGATGATGATAACATTGGAAATATGGTAAAAGTAAAAGTAGTTAAAAACAAGCTGGCACCACCCTTTAAGGAAACAACCTTTGATATTATTTTTGGCAAGGGAATTTCCAAAGAAGGAGATATGATTGATTTAGGTATAAAATATAATATATTAAAGAAATCAGGAGTGTGGATATCCTATAATGATATAAAATTTGGACAAGGGAGAGAGAATGGGAAAACATATCTACAAACACATCCGGATGTTTTTAAAGAAATTGAAAATCAAATATTAATTCATGCAGGCCTAATTACAGAAGATAAAAAAGAGGATGATAAAAAATAAGCATTGTTATTTCTATCAATTACAGACTCAAAAATAATGGAAAAGCTGAAATACATTTAGATAATAATAAAATTTATTTCATAGATGAAGAGACTATTGTAAAACTGGATATCCATACCGGCAAGGAAATATCTGAATCAGCCATTGAAGAAATTATCTTAAATGATGAGATTAATAGAGGTAAAAAATATACTCTATTTATTTTATCAAGAAAAGATTATACTAAATATAAGATTATTCAAAAGCTACATACCAGAGATTTATCCGAAAATAGCATTTCTAAAATCATAGAATGGCTGGAAGAAAATAATTTTATCAATGATGAATCGTTTGCCTATTCATGGGCTCGATACAGAATAAGTAATAAACCTGTAGGTAATTTTCGATTAAATCAGGAACTTAAAACCAAAGGAATAGGCAAGGATATCAGACAAAAAGTCATTAATGAAATATTCACCGAAGTGTCTGAGTCAGATTTAGCGAGAAAGTTAGTTGGTGAAAAAATATCTATTCAGAAGATAAACAATCCAACCTTTGACCCTAAGAAAATATATAATTTCCTAATAAGAAGGGGTTTTTCCACGGAAATTGCAAGAAATATTTTTTTTGAACTTATCAATAAAGAGTTCAAAAACAAAATGTAAACTTTTGTGCCAGGCACAAAAGTTTACATTTATGACAACTCTGGTGCCAGGCACCAAAGTTGTCATTTAATACTGGATATTGTTTCCCCCGCATTACCAACCCTTATCTTATCATAGATTTAATCCTATATACTGGATACATGATGTTGTTTATACTGTTTATATCATTTGACTTTTTAAAATATAAAGGTTAAAATATTTTTGTAATGCTTTTTGTTTCCTAAATATCTTGTTCGGAAAAAAAATAATATTTTTACATAATTAATATTTAAATTGATAAAAAAATTATGTACCTTGTAAATTGAATAATAGGAGGTGAAGTAACATAAAAATGTACTATATTTTCGTAATAAATATAATTATTGGTTTAGCGATGGGATATCTATTAACCAGGTTTATTACTAAATCTAAAATATCTTCTGCGGAAAACAATGCAAAAGATATTTTAGAGCACACAAAAAGAGAAGCTGAATCCCTTAAGAAAGAGATAGCATTTCAGGCAAAGGAGGAAGCATATAAAACACGAAGAGATGCAGAAAATGATATTAAATGTAAAAGATTTGAAATACAAAAATTTGAAGATCAATTGGTAAAAAAGAGTAATAATCTGGTTCAAAAAATGGAATCCCTTGAAAAAAGAGAAAGATCTTTAAATTACAAAGATCAGGAACTAGAAAAAAACCTACAAAAAGTAAATAAAATACATCAAGATAAAAAGGATGAATTGCTAAAAATATCCAAGATGACCCAGGAAGAAGCTAAAAAAGAGCTACTGGGCAATTTGGAAAAAGAACTTTCTCATGAAGCCGGTAAAATGATCAAAGAAGCAGAAGAAAGGGCAAAATCAGAAGCTGACAAGAAATCAAGAAATATATTATCTTTAGCAATTCAGAGATTTGCTTCTGATCATACAGTGGAAACTACAACATCTTTTGTACCGTTACCAAACGATGACATGAAAGGTAGAATTATTGGAAGAGAAGGAAGAAATATCAGAACATTTGAAATGCTTACAGGTGTTGATTTAATTGTAGATGATACACCAGAAGCAGTAATTATATCTGGTTTTGACCCAATAAGACGGGAAATTGCCCGTATATCACTCGAAAAATTAATTGTAGATGGACGAATACAGCCAGCAAGAATTGAAGAAGTAATCGAAAAATCGAGAATAATCGTGGAAAACAATATCAAGGAAACAGGAGAACAAATCGTTTTTGATACAAATATTAAAAATATTAGTCCAAAGATAATTAATCTATTAGGAAAATTAAAATATCGAACAAGTTACGGTCAAAATGTATTACAACATTCTAAAGAAGTTTCCTATCTTGCAGAAATTATGGCTTCAGAAATAGGAGCAAACGCACAACTAGCAAAAAGAGCGGGTTTGCTCCATGATATAGGAAAGGCAATAGATCATGAAGTAGAAGGTACTCATGCAGCCATTGGGGCAGAAATTGCCAGAAAAAATGGCGAATCATTTGAAGTAATAAATGCTATTGCTTCACATCATGCGGATGTAGAGCCTAAAACCGTTGAAGCAGTTTTAGTTCAAGCTGCAGATGCTATTTCTGCGTCACGACCAGGTGCACGTAGGGAAATGTTAGAGACTTATATTAAAAGATTAGAAAAGTTAGAAGATATTGCAAATTCTTTTGAAGGTGTAGAAAAGTCATACGCGATTCAAGCGGGTAGAGAAATAAGGATTATAGTGAACCCTGAAGAAATTGATGATTACATGGCACAAAAAATATCCAGAGACATATCTTTGAAGGTTGAAAAAAATATTGATTATCCGGGACAGATCAAAGTTATGGTTATCAGAGAAACAAGGTCGGTTGAATACGCAAAATAGATAAATCGAATTTTTACCAAAGAGGAGGTAATTTTTAAAAAAATTACCTCCTTAAATATTTTTAGAAATAAATATTTAAACCTAACACCGGGAGAGTTATTATATAAATGCAAAAAAATAATATATCAAACCACAAAAATCATCCGAAAGCATATATAAAAACTTTTGGATGCCAGATGAACGTAAACGATTCTGAATATCTCTTTGGTCAGTTAAAACATCTAAATTATCTTATAACTGATAATATTTCTGACGCTGATTTAATCTTATTAAACAGCTGCTGTGTAAGAAAAAATGTTGAACAAAAAATTTATAGCCTAATTGGAAAAATAAGAAAATTGAAAATTAATAATCCGGACATTAAATTGGGTTTATGTGGATGTCTGGCACAAAAAGAAAAAGAAAATATTTTTAAAAATACACCTTCTGTAGATTTTCTTCTTGGTCCGTCCCGAATAAATGAGCTGGAAGAGTTAATAAAAAAAATAGAAATAAATAATAAAAAATATCTTTATTGCAGCCATTTACCTGAATTTACTCTGAAAAATATTCCCATTAAAAGAAATAGTCATATTACCGCTTTGGTACAGATCATGAGAGGATGCAACAATTATTGCAGCTATTGTATTGTACCTTATACCAGGGGACCTGAACAGAGCAGAGAAGTTGGAGAACTACTATCCGAAGTGAAAAACTTAATCAAAAAAGGATATAAAGAAATATTTTTATTGGGACAAAATGTCAATTCTTACGGCCAGGATTTTAAAAAACCTGTCCCTTTTTCTGAATTATTAAAAATGATAGCTAAAATTGACAACATAAAAAGAATCAGATTTATGACCTCGCATCCGAAAGATTTGTCTTTCGATTTAATAGAAACCATAAAAAATGAAAAAAATATATGTAATCATATTCATCTACCAATACAATCCGGCTCGGACAAAGTCCTTTCTCTTATGAATAGAAAATACGATACCCATCGTTATAAAACTATTTTCAATAAAATCAGAAACAGTATAGAAAAAGTCAGCATCACGACTGATATCATGGTAGGATTTCCGGGTGAAACTGATAATGACTTTAACGATACTCTGACATTTTTCAAGGAAATGGAATTCGATAATATGTACAGTTTTCTCTATTCAAACCGGGAAAATACGGTTTCATCGCTCATGCCAAACCAAGTTCCTTTGTCTATAAAAAAGGAAAGATTATGGAAGCTTATAGATTTGCAAAAAATAATTGCCACTAAAATTAATAAAAGAATGGAAGGACAAACAGTTGAAGTATTAGTGGAGGGATCATCACGAAAAGAAATAGATGGTCAATTAACCGGAAGAACAGATACTAATAAATCTGTAATTTTCAAAGGAAAGAAAGAATTAAAGGGTAATCTGGTTTTAGTAAAAGTCATTGAATCAGATGCATGGACATTATTTGGAGAGCTAGTTTAATGAGTAATTACAACGATAAACAGGTTGTATTTATATTATTAGGACCAACCGGTATTGGAAAAACGAAACTCTCTTTGAAATTGGCTAAAAAAATGACAAATATTGAGATTATATCCGCCGATTCCATGCAAATTTATAAATATATGAATATTGGTACTGATAAACCAAATCGTAACATTTTGAGCACTATTAAGCATCATATGGTAGACATTATAGAACCTGATAAAAATTTTGATGTCTCGCAATATTGTGAAATTGCTACTGAAGCTCTTCTGGATGTTTTTAACAGAAAAAAAATACCGCTTCTTGTTGGCGGTACAGGTCTATATATTTCATCCATGATTTCTCCTTTATTCTCCGGTCCGGGAAAAGATTTAAAATTCAGAAGAGTATTCAATAAGATTGCAAACAAACGGGGAGTCAATTATCTTCATGAAAAATTATCCGTTATTGACCCGGTATGTGCAAACCAAATACATTCCAATGATCTTCAAAGAATCATTAGAGCATTGGAGGTTTATAAAATAACTGGGAAAACCATATCTACGCTAAGAAAAAATAATGCAGTTAAAAATAAATATTTTAACTTTTATATCTTCGGGTTTTATCGTAAAAGAGAAACTATTTATAAAAAAATAAATATACGTGTGGATAACATGATTGAACTTGGCCTAATCGACGAAGTA
>Ga0307991_1000315_pt1 | contig 35843 bp, 31 predicted proteins | sample EllFjometagen131_FD_203146 | JGI IMG/M metagenome (GOLD analysis project Ga0307991, IMG submission 203146) | Marine microbial communities from Ellis Fjord, Antarctic Ocean - #131 | ecosystem: Environmental > Aquatic > Marine > Unclassified | place: Southern Ocean | collected 2014-10-08 | reverse complement strand
ATAATCACTTGATATTACGGATGTTATAAGGTTTTATACCGTTGGATAGGCATCCTACGGCATTTATTATTTTTGTATCTCCAAATTTTTAAGAAGTCTGAATTTTTTAGTTTATGAATTATTCAGGTTAAGTATGTATATGAAATTTTTTTATCTAATAAGAGTAATGATTCCTTTTGCTTCTTTTTCTGAATATTTTAATATATAATAATAAGTTCCTTCAGAAAGTCCTTCACCATTCCATTCGTTTTGATAATTATCTCTTTCATAAACTATATTTCCCCATCTGTCAAGTATTATAATATGATTATGCGGATATTTTTCTATATTAGTAATACTAAAATAGTCATTATTTCCATCTCCGTTAGGAGAGAATACATTTGGTATAATCAATCTGTCATCAATACTTCTAATCTGTTTCATGGTAGAATCTTTACATCCGTGGTCAGATGTAACAATAAGCCATATATCATATACTCCTTCTTCGGTATATGAATGATTAGTATTTTGAAGAGTAGAAATATTATCAGCAGAGGCAGAGTCGCCAAAATTCCAATCCCAGTAATAAGCATCAGTTGACAGGTCAATGAATGATACTAATGGTTCATAAATTTTTACATCTTCAGGAAATGCATCAAAATCAGCTACAGGATTTGGATATACAGTTATCATACCTGAAATAGCATAAGTATAAGGGCATCCGTCTGAGGTCATTACATAAAGTGATACATCATAAGTGCCGGGTTCTTCATAAGTATGTTCCGGGTGTAATGAAGTTGATGTATTATTAATGCCGGAGTTAGGATTTCCAAAATTAAATATATTTTCTACTCCCGGTGGTGTAATAGTCCCTGTAAAACTAACCAAAAGCGGTTCACAACCATTTGATACATCTGATGTAAAGTCAATATCAGGTTTTGGATAAACTGATACAACAACAGAATTTGTTGCTGTGCAACCATAAATATCTGTTCCTGTTACTGTATATGTAGTTGTTATAATTGGACTGGCTATAACAGTAGCACCTGATGTAGAAGACAAACCTGTAGCCGGCGACCATTCATAAGTATCTGGTATTGAAGGTGTTAGCAATGCTGATAAAGAGATAGAAGATTCTTCGCAAATCCATGGATTATCAGGTATTATTGTTATTGATAATTCAGGATTATCTACAACAAGGACACTGGCTTGGTCTGAACAGCCGTTAACATCTGTTACTGTTACATAATATATACCTGAACTGACAATAATACTGTCAGTATTATTATTACTGACATGGGTTACATTATTTGACCATTCATAAGTATAAGGAGGTGTTCCATTATTAACATTAGCAATAATAATTCCGGTGCTATCGCCAAAACATATTACAGTTGAGCCGGTCAGATAAATGCTCATTGTATCATTTGGCACAATACTGGTTCCCGGGCATATTGTATCAGTATCAAAGCCCTCAAGTTCCCATGTTTCATTAAACCATGTTAAAGGCACATAACCAAGAGGAATATGATAATCTATTAAAGGACCAATATGAATAGTTGTAGCTAAAAGAGAAAGAGAAGGAATAGAAATTGCCGGTGAACATTCTTCATACGAACACAATGCTGAAGAATCAGCAGGTATTGGGCAGGGATATGATACAGGCACACAAAATTCAGGAATCTGGACATCAGGAATAGCCATAAGAAATGGCAAATTAATCCAAAATTCAAAAGCTTGTATGTTAAGTGTAAAAGCAATGCTGTCCCATGTATGGTTTGAAAAATCATTTGTAAGATGGTGTGCAAGACCAATATCCATAGTATCATATCCTGTGCATGGGTATTTAAAATTCAGGTCATAATCCGTATGAACAATAATAGTATCTGAAATACCGGAATCTTCAACAGAATTACCATTATTAGGGTCTGTAACAGTATATTCCATATCTGCAGGAAAATCAAATTCTGTCCATATTATAGGACAAAACGAAAAATTTTGTATCATTGTGCTTGTCAGGTCTAAAGAGATAGTTAATAAAGAATAATCTATGGAAACTCCTCCGCCTAAATCAATAGTGCCTGTTAATTGGCTAAGAATATCAGATACAGGAGGTCCAAGTATAACAGAAAGAAACTGGATAAGGTCTAAATTAAAAAATATGTATGTACTATCGCCGTCAGCATATAAACATTTGGTAGCAGGGTCTAAATAATCAGTTGTTATAACATAAGGCATTGTTATTTCACCTGTCAGACCTATTTCATTCCAAAAATCAATATGTATTGGTAAAAGAGTATCATGTGCAAAATGAAATCCATCAACAGAATTCCACCAGGGATAAGTATATTCATTAGTTATTGTATTAAGTTCAAATAAAGTTATAGAATCGGTAGGAACATTTATATTCAAAAAAGGCACTGTAAAGCAGTCAAACACACATATTGTAGCATCTGCATTTATACCAAAGCCATAGTTAAAGAGCAATTTTATCATTCCTGCATCAGGAAAGTCAGTATTTAGTTCCCAGCCCGGGAGTACCTGATAAGAAGTATTAATAGTAACTGTCTGACCAGGATTAAATGTATGGTCATCAGGAAAAGTAAGGTCAATTTTTACAGGATAAAAAACATCAACCCATCCATTATTAAATCCGTGTATTCTGAAAATAGACCCTATTTCAAGCCATGTATTAATATCAAATTCAGCGCCAAAAGCAAAAGGAGGAGAACCTGATATACTGCCAACAGTTTGAGATTCATTCCATGTTTCATAAAAAAGAGTGTCATCTATATCAATACTATAAGGATTACTATTTGGTCCCCACATATTTTGATGAACTGCCGAATAATCTATATAATGTGTTATAGTAAAGGTCTGTGAATAACCTGAATTAGGCAGATTAAAACAAGTTAAGAATATCAAACTTGTATATATTAAATATTTTTTCATCTTTTTGTATTTTTGTATTACATTGTTATTAGTAGAGACGAGGCATGCCTCGTCTCTACTGTAAAACTATAACCATCTCCTTACTTCAACAAGTTCAGCACAAGTGTGTGAACCCACGGGTCATCCGCCTAAGGCGAGTCATTCCATTATGTAAACCCACGGGTTATCCACCTTAAGCGGATTATGGGAGTTTTATATTATAAATAATCATTTTTAAATTCTATCTATTAAAATAAATTAAAATTTAACAGACAGGATACTTTTTTTTAACACATCAAACAAAAGGTCTTTTGCTACAACAGGGTAATTCGCATTTATCCATACAGTTTTGTTTTGATTTCCTGTAAAGAACATTATTCTTTCAAATGCTACATCTTTTTGGACAGAAGTTAATGAATCATCAACAATTATTGTAGAAGGAGAATTAGCTTTAGCCATAAAAGAAACTATAAACATAGTTCCATCTTTATTGTCTTTTGTCTTAACATTTTCCTGACTTATAAGTTCCAGACCCTGAGTTTTGAAATATTCTTTGGTTAAGTCCTTTGTGAACACAGAATATGATGTGCCTTGTATTTCAAGCACTTGAACAGTAGAAGAAGAACCTTTATGAATAAAAACATTTTCCTGGTTCAAAGGTTCAAAATTTTCAGGAAGAGCAATTTTTATATCAGTGTTTGGCACTAAGATAAATTCGCCTTGCTGGTTTAAATTATCCTTATTCTCTTGCGAAAAGGCATTTGATGCTAAAAATATAATACTTATAAAAGTGATTATTTTTAATTTAATAAAGCTAAATTTATACATAATAATTAAAATTATTTTGTGATTAAAATAAAATCGCAAGTTACAACATCTTTTTTGATTATACAATTTTTTTTTAATTAAGTATACCTGAATCCTGTCTAAAAAATTTCAAAAAATTAATTATTTTTATTAAACGGCTGATTATCAATAGATTATACAATTTATTAAAATACTAATTTAGTAATTTTGAAACATAAAATAAATATTTTTCAGAAAGGACTCATATTTTTATCACAAAATTAACTAAATAAAATAAAGTATAATAAAAGAATTATTAAATTTGTCCGAAAATCATAAAAATATTCCAATAAGGCGGAATTAAAAAATTTTAAACATAACTAAAAAAAACAGATATTACAATGCAAAAATTAGTATTATTAGGAGATGAGGCAGTAGCACAGGGAGCATTAGATGCTGGTTTATCAGGCATATATGCTTATCCAGGCACTCCTTCAACAGAGATAACAGAATATGTTCAACGTTCAAAACAAGCTCGTAAAAAAAACGTCTTTTGTGAATGGGCGGTTAATGAAAAGACAGCTATGGAGTCAGCATTGGGTATGTCTTATGCCGGAAAAAGAGCAATGGTATGTATGAAACATGTTGGATTAAATGTTGCTGCTGACCCTTTTATGAATTCAGCAATTACAGGAGCAAACGGAGGAATTATTGTTGTCTCTGCTGATGACCCTTCAATGCATTCTTCCCAAAATGAACAGGACTCAAGATTTTATGGTAAGTTTTCAATGCTTCCTATGTTAGAGCCCTCTAATCAGCAAGAAGCTTATGATATGATATCTTATGGGTTTGATTTTTCTGAAAAATATCATATACCTGTTTTGTTAAGAATGACAACACGGTTGTGCCATTCAAGAGCAGGTGTTAAGAGAAGCGAAAAAGAGAGAAAGCAAAATGAATTATCTTTACCCGAAGACCTTCGTCAGTTTGTGCTGTTGCCTGCATTAGCACGAAAAAGATATAAAACATTACTTAAAAATCAGGATATTTTTGAAAAAGAATCTAAAAATTCTCCTTTTAACAAATATATTGATGGTAAAGATAAAAATCTTGGCATTATTACCAGTGGTATAGGATACAATTATTTGATGGAAAACTATGCAGATAGAAAATGTCCGTATCCTGTAATAAAAATATCTCAATATCCTTTACCTTCCAATATGTTTAAAAAGATTGCCGCGCAATGCAATGAGTTATTATTTATAGAAGAAGGATTTCCTTTTATAGAAGACATAATAAAGGGAATTCTTCCAAAAGGGCTTAGAATAAGAGGACGCATGGATGGTTCTATTCCAAAAGATGGTGAGTTAAATCCTAATATAGTTGCTAATGCTTTAGGCATATCTGTAACAAAAGGCAAGCCGATACCTGAATTAGTTGTGAACAGACCTCCGTCGCTATGTCCGGGATGCCCACATTTTGACTCTTTTACAGCATTAAACGAAGCACTTAAAGGGTATTCAAAAGGAAGAGTTTTTTCTGATATTGGTTGTTATACATTAAGTGCATTGCCACCATTAGAATCTATAAATTCATGTGTTGATATGGGAGCTTCTGTAACAATGGCAAAAGGAGCTGCAGACGCAGGTATGCTGCCTTCTGTTGCAGCTATAGGAGATTCTACATTTGCTCATTCAGGGATGACAGGATTATTGTATGCAGTTAATGATAAGACACCAATCACTGTCCTTATTCTTGATAATCTGACAACTGGTATGACTGGAGGACAAAGGTCTGCTGCAACAGGTAAAATAGAAAATATATGTTTAGGACTTGGTGTTGAAAAAGAACATATTCGCACTATTAATCCTTTAAAAAATCATCATAAAGAAAATGTCAGGATAATGAAAGAAGAAATAGAATATAATGGTCTATCTGTTATTGTTGCACGCAGAGAATGTATTGTAGAATTAAATAAACGAATGAAAGCAAAGAAGAGGTAAATGAATTATGAATTATGAGTTGTGAATTGAAAATGAAATTTAAAGATTAAATGAAGCGAAAAGGCAAAAAAAATTTTAAGATTTTAGATTTAGGAATAAAATTGTTAAATAAAAAAAGATAAAAAGATGAAAAAAGATATAATATTAGCAGGTGTTGGAGGGCAGGGAATACTTTCTATTGCTTCTGTAATTGGTTATGCGGCTGTTGATGCCGGTTTGTTTTTAAAACAGGCAGAGGTTCATGGTATGAGTCAGCGTGGAGGTGCTGTGCAATCAAATCTTCGGCTTTCAGATAAAGAAATAGCATCGGATTTAATTCCTGGAGGCAAAGCAGATATGATACTTTCTGTTGAGCCAATGGAATCACTAAGATATCTTCCTGTGCTGTCTCCTGATGGCTGGCTTATAACTAACACCAGGATTTATAATAACATATCAAATTATCCTGATGAAAAAAAATTGATGGATGAGATAAATAAATTGCCTCATCATATTGCTTTAGATGCAGATAAGATGGCTAAGGATTTGGGTTCGCCAAGGTCAATGAATATTGTTATGCTTGGAGCTGCTTCCTGTTTTCTTGATATTGAATATAAAAGATTTGAAAATGCAGTAACAAACATCTTTAAAAGAAAAGGAGAAGACATTATTAATAAAAATCTTATGGCTTTGAAAGCAGGTAAGGACTTTGCTGAAAATGCAATAAATATTTGATAATTAGTCATTTAACTTTGCTGCCTGCCCTGTGAAATTTGTTGATAGTAAGTTTACCCTGCTGAACTAAGCGAAGCGATTTCACGACTGCCCCGTAGGTAGAGCGAAGCGATATCCTTTGGGAAACACTTTAAAAAACAAATAATATTGTGAGTAAACTTGAAATATAGAACAAATTTTACTCAATATTTTTTACTCACCCCTTTTGGTTCCCCTCTCTACTAGTAGAGAGGGGCTAGGGTGAGTATAAAAAAGACAAGAATAAATAAAATAATAAAAAATAATAAAAAATTAAGGAAAACCTAATTTCTAACAATGAGTTTTGTAATAAAAATATAAATATCTAGAAATTCCCGCTTTGCGGGATTTAACGGGGTAAACTAATTATAAAGATATAAACATATGAAAAGAATAATATTTTGTTTTTTACTTTTGCCTTTTTTTGTAGGTGCTCAAAATCAGGATAATACAGGTATTACAGGTATTAGAAGTATTAAAAATATAAGCACTAAAAATATAGATATAAGATTATCAGCTATTTCTGAATATATTGGTTTTTCTGATAAATATATGTCATCATTTGGTATTAATGCAGAGATTTATGCAAACAGTAAAATCAGCTTTAATTATCATGTTTCAATAGGTAGCTCGTATGAAAATGCTTTTTATATTCATGGTCCTTTAGGTGTAGGTATAGGAGTGGTTTTGCTCTCAGCACTTGATGACAAATCTCCTGATTTGATAAACACTATTGGAATTATAGCTCTTTTTATTCCTGAAGGCATTAGCTATCATGAGCGGATAAGTAAAATAATAACTCTTTCTCCATATTTTAACCCTCTTGGATTTGAATATAGCAAAAAAACATTCGGCGATGAATTTTTGCCTAGTGGCGAACTTGGAATAAAAGCAGATTTTAATATCACTAAAAATATATTTATTATACCTCATATAGGTATAAAAAAATTATATGATATTGGTGGCTATGGATACGAAACAGGAGTTTCTTTTAGCTATTTTTTTGATAATTAGTGTCTGTCTATAAAGTAAGTGTTTAGTTCAGAATGTTCGAGTTCGAGGCTTGCGCAGAGTATTGAAAATCAGGAGTTTACTTTTGTAAATGACTGATTTGAAAGACAAGCGTAACGAAGAAATCGGACATTATGGAAAAACACTAACTAAAAATATTTAACTGATTATCATTATATAAGTAAATACAAAAGGAGATGCAAGCAACACAGAGTCAAACCGGTCTAATATTCCGCCGTGCCCAGGCAATATCTTACCCGAATCTTTGCAATTTAGATTTCTTTTAAATAATGACTCTGTTAAATCACCAAAAATACCGGCAACTATTATTATAAAATCAATGATAAGCCACTGAATAAGACAAAATTCCCCAAAATATAAAGATATGGCATAAGCCAGTATAAAACTAAAAACAGCACCACCAATAAATCCTTCCCATGTTTTTTTAGGTGAAATTTTTTCAAAGAGTTTATGTTTACCAAATTTTGAACCCAAAATATAAGCTGCTGTATCATTTGTCCATACTAACAAAAAGAATCCTAAGATAATGTTTATATGTGTCTCTCCTGTTATAAATTTTGGATTAAAAAAATAATTAAGCAAAGAAAATGGTAACGCTATATATATAATTCCAAGCAAAGTATATGCAATATTTGTAAAAGAATTTTTTTCTTTTCTGTATAGTTCTGCAACAAAAATTAAAAATAGCAATGGAATATTTATCAAAAATATTTTGTTTTCTATAAAATTTTCTGATAAAAGCAGATTTGAAATATAAAAAACACAAGCTATTAATATTCCAGTTAGTTTTTGTGGCTTTATGTTATCTTTTTCTGCTAATTTATAAAATTCCAATAATCCTAAAATGGTAATTATCAAAAAGAGAGAGGAAAATATGTATTTATTTAATATTATTGAGCCAACTATAAAAGCGACAAATAATACACCTGTTATTGACCTTGAAACAAAGTTATTTAATATTGGTTTCATCTATAATTTGTTTTGCTTTTGAAACATCTTTATCATTTACATAAAGTTCAATACTTCCTATAATAAAAGAAGAATCTTGTTTGTTAATGATAACACTTTTAATATTATTATCAGCTAAAATTTTTTTCATAATTTCAACTTCATAAGTTTTGTTTGAACCATATATTTTTGACCAGTTTTGTTCCATATATTTATTTTTTTAATAAGGCAGAAGTTTAAAATTCGTCTTTTTTGTCTTATTGAAGATAATCATCAATAAGGAAGAGATAAAGTTTTTTAGGTCCATAGCCACCTTTAACCAAAGTGTTTTCAATTTCGGCTGTCTTACTTGGTCCTGTTATAACAGATATTGCCGATGGTAATTTATCATACTTACCTTTTATTTTAATTAATGCATCTTTTAAATCAGGCACTATCTGCGAAGTGTAAGCAATAACAATATGAACAGATGGATATATCATTAATTTTCTTCCTGAAATTTGTTTGGAAGAGACCATAATACTTCCCAATCGTGCAATAAGATATTCACATAATGTTATACCAACATCTGTTGTATAGAAATCTTTTTTGTCAGAAGAAAATTGTATCTGTGCTTTTGTAAGAATGTTTTTTATTTTATGTTCCAAACAAAATATATTAGACCATTTTTTTTCTGAAATAAGAATGTTTAAATTATTAATGAGTTCATCTTCATTTTCACAAAAGATAAAATCTCCGGAAACTTTTAAAAATTCTTGCACAAAAGTTACATCAAGCGATTCTGTAATATCTTTATATACCGATGATTCAAAATCAATATTAGGATAAGGATTGTTTGATTTATCAATTAAAGCATTCCTTACTTTTTTTAAAATTTTTTCTTTTGATGTACTTTCTTTCATAAATGTCAGACAGAATAAAGTTCAAAGCACAAAGCCTGCCATGTGAAACCCGCCTTAGGCGGATATTTGACAGGGTTCGTAACTCGTAATCAGTAATCCATAATTTTCAAGTATATAGTCGCCAGTTTCCGGTTTTATTTCTTAAGTTTAGTTTTTTTATGAGTCTCTGAACTGTTATTTTTTGTTTTTGGTTTTAATTTGTTTTTTTTATCTTGGATGTTGTCTTCTGATTTTTCTTTATCAAAAGGTCGTTTGCCAAATATTTTTTTAAGGTCATCATAAAAAATAACTTCTTTTTCTAATAAAAGATTAGATACTTTTTCTACTAAAGGTTTATGTTTTATAAGTAAAGATTTAGCGCGTTGGTAAGCTTTTTCTACAATCTTACTTACTTCTTCGTCAATAATTTGTCCTGTTTTTTCGCTGTATGGTTTTGTAAATGAATATTCCTGTTGTCCTGTTGAGTCATAAAAGCTCACATTTCCTATTTTTTTGTTTAGTCCATAATAAACAATTGTAGCATAGGCATATTTTGTAACTTTTTCAAGGTCATTTAAAGCACCTGTAGAAACTTTACCAAAGAATATATCTTCAGAAGCTCTTCCGCCCAAAGCAGCAGTAATTTCATCAAATATTTGTTCATAAGTAGTTATTTGTCGTTCTTCCGGCAGATACCAGGCAGCACCTAAAGATTTTCCTCTGGGAATAATACTTACTTTAACCAAAGGATGAGCATATTCTAAAACCCAGCTTACCGAAGCATGACCAGCTTCGTGAAAAGCTATCACTTTTTTTTCTTGTGGAGAAATTATTTTATGTCTTTTTTCCAGACCCCCAATAATTCTGTCAGCAGCATCCATAAAATCCTGTTTGCCAATTTTTTTCCTGCCTTTTCGTGCTGCAATCAAAGCAGATTCATTACATACATTTGCTATATCTGCACCTGAAAATCCAGGTGTCTGTTTTGAAAGAAATTCAAAGTCAACAGATTTATCAACTTTTAATGGTTTGATATGAACTTTAAATATTGCCTTTCTTTCAACAAGGTCAGGTAATTCAACATGTATCTGCCTGTCAAATCTACCTGCACGAAGCAAAGCACTATCTAATACATCTGCACGATTTGTTGCAGCCAAAATAATAACACCTGCGTTATTTGCAAAGCCATCCATCTCTGACAACAGTTGATTTAAAGTATTCTCTCTTTCATCATTTGCTCCTGTCATAAAATTTTTTCCACGGGATCTGCCTACTGCATCTATTTCGTCTATAAAAACAATGCATGGTGCTTTTTCTTTAGCTCTTCTGAACATATCACGTACTCTTGATGCTCCCACGCCAACAAACATCTCAACAAAATCTGAACCTGACAGAGAGAAAAACGGAACATTAGCTTCACCTGCAACAGCTTTGGCAAGTAATGTCTTTCCTGTCCCGGGAGGACCAATTAATAATGCACCTTTAGGAATTTTACCTCCAAGTTTGGTATATTTTTTAGGATTTTTTAAAAAATCAACTATCTCCATAACTTCTACTTTGGCTTCTTCCAAGCCGGCAACATCTTTAAAGTTTGTATTGACAGAAGTATCTTTATCAAACATCTGTGCTTTTGATTTGCCAATATTAAATATCTGTCCGCCGCCGCCAGCACCAGCACCCATTTTTCGCATAAAAACCATCCATATTATAACAAGAAAAGCAATTGGGATAAGCCAGCTGAATATTATGCTGTTCCAATCTTTTCTTGTTTCAGGTATAACATTTGTTCCAGGATAATCTTCCAAATCTTTTTCAAAGCCATCAATAGTTACAAATTTATAAACAAAATAGAATTTTTCATCTTTTATTTCTTTATAACTATGTCTTTCATCTTTTTTTATAAATATCTCTGCATATTCTTTGTTTATTACTAAAATCTTATCAACAGCATGATTTGTTAAAATCCCTTTAAATTTCTCTCTGGTTATTTCCTTATTATTATCTCCACTTCCTTTCCAGTTAGAAAATTGTATTACTAAAATTATAACAATCAGAATACCATATATCCAGTAAAAATTTATTTTTGGCTTTTTAGTATTTTTCATTTTTTTATTTATTTCATCTTTTTTTGTTTGCCAGGATGATTTTTTTTTATCTTTTTCAACCATTATTTTTTTTATTTAAAGTTCTGATTTTTATTTTTTTAATTCCTGATTTCCAATTTTATTTTTTATTCTAAAATCTAAATCATTCTATTTTTTTTATCAAAGCATCAGCCCATAAATTTTTCAATTTATAAAATTTTCTTATATCTTTTTGAAAAACATGAACAACTACATCAAAATAATCTAACAATATCCATTCGGCATTTTGAAAGCCCTCTGTATTTAAAGGTTTAATTCCTGTTATTTCTTTCACTTTTTCTATAACAGATTCCGAAATAGCTTGTACTTGTATTTTAGAATTTGCCTGACATATAATAAAATAATCACAAACAGAATTTTTAATATTAGCAAAATTAATAGCAACGATTTGTTCGCCTTTTTTCTCCTGAATGCTTTTAATAATTGCATTGACTAATATATCCTGCTTTTTTTGTTGTTTGTCTTTTGTCATTAAAATTATAATTTTGTGATTACAAAGATACAACTTTTACCAATTGTAATAAATGGTTTATTTATTTATTTATTTTCAGTTGCCCAACCATTCATGGTGGAATATTAACATTTATAGTGTTTTCCGAGCTTTAGCCCTTAAATTTTTTAAATCCAAATTTTAATATATGTCATCCGCCTAATGCGGATTATTTTGGGCTAAAGCTCTGTTATCATTGGTATTTGCTTGATACCCGACCTTCAGGTCGGGGTAATTGATTTATCTTTCCTAATAAGATTTGCTCTCTCTTTTTGTTTATATACTTGTCGTTTCATTACTGAAATTGTCTACCTTTGTTCTTTGGTTATATGTTTCATTTTTGCATTTTTTTTTGACAAGAAGGGAATAAAATTAAACTTTATCTATCAGGACAAAGAGAGAAAGAGTTTTTTTTCTCTCTTGACTTGAGGGGAGTTCTAATAATTACTTTTTATTACAAGTGGCTGCAAAATATCATTATTTCGTTATCGGGCAAAATATTTCCTCACCATAGCTATGGCTATGCCTACGGAATATTTTACCCTACGCCTCATACTGATATTTTTCGCTCACTTTCATATACAAAACCAATTATTAGAACTCCCCTTGAAAAAGTTATTCTTTATCTCCTCTAAAAAAGTTGTATTAATTATTTAAATTTATATGATAAATAATTTTCACAAAATAATAGAACTAAAATCAGTTGATTCAACCAATAAATATGCCATTAAATTGCTAAATAAGTCAAAAATTGAAGAATGCACAATAATTTTTGCAAACTCACAATATTCCGGCAAAGGTCAGGAAAATAATTTGTGGGAAAGCGAATCTCATAAAAACCTGACTTTCAGCATGATACTATATCCAAAATTTCTTTTACCGGAAAAGCAATTTTTGTTAAATAAAATTATTTCACTTGCTGTCTGCGATTTTGTTAAATCAATTGTTAAGCATAATAAGGTTTCTATAAAATGGCCAAACGATATTTATATTGACAACAAAAAAACTGCAGGAATATTAATAGAAAATACAATTAGTGGAAATATATTTAAAAATACTGTTATAGGAATAGGACTGAATATTAATCAAACTATTTTTAAAAGTAATGCTCCTAATCCCGTTTCTCTAAAAATTGTAACAGAAAAAGATTTTAATATAAAAGAGTGCTTAAATGATTTATGTTTTTTTATTGATAAAAGATATATGGAATTAAAAAATAACAGGTATGATATAATTGACTATGATTATTTAAACTGCTTATATCATTACAAAAGTTTAGAACAGTATAAATACAAAAAATCTATTATATATGCAAAAATTACAGGAATAGATAAATTTGGAAGATTAATTTTAGAGACCACAAATAAAGAAATATTAAAATGTGATATGAAAGATGTCATGTTTATGTAATTTTTTATACTCCGCTTTAGCCATGTTGAAATGAATGAATTAAAGACAATATTTAATATTGATACAGATTACTTATAAAAACTTATGATATGATTTGTAAAGGATTTAACGGACTAAATGCCGTCAGGCACCTGCTTGCTCCAACGGTATAAACAGATTATGAAATTATATTTTAAGAGTTACTGGTGTATCCTTTTCTTTGATTTTTTTTAAATTTTGAACTAATATATTAACAAAATTTGCAAGAGGTTTTTTTGCAATAATTTCAAACATAGAATTGAGCTCTGCGTTTAATATTAGTTGAAAAGAACAGTTATCATTTTTATTTTTTTTGATATAACAAATAATGTTAAAATCAAAAGGTACTTTACCGTCAGGAATAATAATAATTTCAGAGTAAGGAGTTGTTTCAAAAATGCGCATTCCAATATCTGCCATTTCTTTAATAGTAAAAGAGCAAGTATTGTTAGTTGATTTCCAGTTAACAATTTGTTCGGGCATCAACTTTTTAAAGTTATTAAGATTACTGATAAAGATAAATAAATCTTCACATGAACTATTGATAATTATTTTTTTGCTTTTTACTTCAGTCATTATTATTTTGTTTTTTAGATTCTATTTTATTTTTCCAATCCTCGGGATTATCGCGCCATTTTACTAATGATAATAAATCAGATTCTCTAATATAATCACTATCTACAGCTTGTTGAATTAATATATCATAATCTAATAGAGTATTTAAAGGACATTTGGCTTTTTTAAAATTTTCCTCAGCTATTTTAAATCCATAAGTAAAAATAGCTATCATTCCTTGTATTTTACATCCTGCATCTTTAAGTACTTTTACAACTTCAAGGCTGGTTCTGCCTGTAGAAATCAAGTCCTCAATAACAACGACAGATTGATTTGGTTTAACAACGCCTTCAATTTGATTATTAAGTCCATGTTGTTTTTCTGATGCTCTAACATATACAAAAGGTAATCCTAAATCCTGAGCAACAAGAGCCCCGATAGCAATACCGCCTGTTGCAACCCCGGCAATAACATCAGTAGTTCCATATTCATCATTAATTCTTTTAGCAAGCTCTTGCCTTACAAAAGTTCTGACTTTGGGAAAAGAAAGTATCTTCCTGTTATCGCAATAAATAGGCGACTTCCATCCAGATGCCCATGTAAAAGGTTTGGAAATATTTAATTTTATTGCTTTAATTTGTAATAAATATTCCGATATTTGTAAAGATATTTCTTTATTTTCTTTCTCTGTTTTATTCATACTTTTTTAATAACAATGCAAATGTATAAAGTTTTTATTATTGACAAAACAATTTTTTTAATAAAAAATATTAATAATTATAAAATCAAACCTAATGACTTGATTTATAGGTATAATCCTAATATGTCATTATCAAAGATAGTTAAACAATTTGAAATGAGTAATTCTGAAAATTTATTCATTTACAACAATAATGCAAAAGAATTATTAAATGTTTTTTTTAAAACTTTTAAATTAATAGATGCTGCTGGTGGATTAGTAAAAAATTCAGAAAATAAGATTTTATTTATTTTCAGATTGGAAAAATGGGATTTGCCAAAAGGCAAAATAGAAAAGTATGAGATTCCTGAAAAAACTGCTATAAGAGAAGTAAAAGAAGAATGTGGAATATCTGATTTAAAAATCATAAAAAAATTACCTTGTACTTATCATATTTATAATTTAAAAGAAGAAAAAATTATAAAAAGAACATATTGGTTTGAAATGTATTGCCAAAAAAACGAAAGTCCTGTCCCTCAAACTATTGAAGATATTACTATGGCAAAATGGCTTAACAAAAAACAAGTAACAGAAGCGCTCAGAAATACATATAAATCAATAAATGAGTTAGTTGATTTTTATTATAATTCCTAATATGGACAGCCAGATCCAAATAGGTTATACGTTAAATTGACCTAATTTCTAATTTTTAATTGACCTAAAAAATGACCAATTACCCAATGTCTAATTGGTCATTAGTCCGCCTAAGGCAGATGAAATTTTGAAAACTATTGGTATTTGGGATTTGATTAGGTCAATTAGAGCAATTAGAAATTATAAAAAAGTTCTATATAAAATATTCTGCCAAAAAATACACGGATATTATAAATAAGATACTAATATGGACAAGTTATACGCCATTTTTCAATGGGGCGAAGCGACTATTATTGTTGGCTGAGGGCATAATACCAACTAAAGCTAACAATTCTGACTTCGTCATCTTGTTAGAAAGTTGGTATAAGATACTAAAAAATTCTGTGTAGCAGATAAATTATTATAGAACAAAATGGTATAGGAAAAATTATTCCCGGTAGGGGGATATATAATATAACATATACGATGTAAAATATTCATATAAATAAATGTACTACAATAATTTAAGCTTTACGAGCTAAAATTCATACTATGTGATATAAAAAAAAATATTGTATCTTTATCTTTTTAACAATCTTTATATAGGTTTAGTATAAACTCAATCTACCTGTTACTTATAATTTTTCTAAAAATTTATTTCACAAAAAACATGCCTTTTATATAGCTTAAACTATGATTTAACATAAGATTTTTGAAATATTTGGAAACCCTGAAAACTTTTTTTAAAAAAAAGTTTTTTTTGTTTATTTTTTATATATCTTTGCAGCCATTATGGAAAAAGAACTTTTAGACATACTAAAAAAAGTAAATACTCTTTACCAAAAATATGGTATAAAAAGTATTACAATGGATGATGTCGCAAAAAAATTAGGCATCTCTAAAAAAACACTATATCAATATGTTAAAGATAAAGCTGATTTAGTTGAGAAAGTAATCATGCTAGAAATAAAAGATAAACAAAAAATTTCTAAGGAATTTATAAATAACAAAAAAATAAATGTCATTGAAAAAGCTATTCAGGTGCATAAATTTATAGATGAGTATCTTAAAAATGTTAATTTTTCAATAGAATACGATTTAAGAAAATATTATCCTGATTTATATAAAAAAATTCAGGAAATGAGAAGAAAAAATATGTATGAATCTATGTTGAGAAATATGAAAAAAGGCAAAAAAGAAGGATTATACCGCAAAGATTTGAATGTAGAACTAATAGCAAAACTTCAGATCTTTAGAGCAGAAAACCTTTTAGATAATGGTATGTTTTCAAAAAAAGATTTTACCATAGAAACTTTTAATGAACTACTTACTTACCACATCAGAGGCATTGCAAGCAATAAAGGAATTAAATATTTTGAAAAATTTTTTAATAAAAATATGAGCAAATGAAAATTAAAGGAATAATACTAGTGTTGGCTTTATTAGTTTCGTTTTCAACAAAAGCACAACAAACACAAAATGACACTGACACATTGTTTTTGAGTATAGATGAAGCTATCAAAATTGGATTGCAAGAAAATCTCACATTAAAAATGTCAGAAATGGAAATTGAGAAAAAACGAGAAAAAATTAAAGAGTTGCAGAGTAATATGTATCCGCAATTGAGCGCAAGCGGACAATATACACGAAATTTGAAAAATCCTGTAATTTTTATGCCGGAAGGCATCTTTGGTCCTAATACAGGAGGCCCTTTAAAAATAGGATTTAATAATAGTTACAATGGAACCGTAAGTTTAAGTTTACCTCTTTTTACATTAGGCATTTACAAATCTATTGATATGAGTAAAAAAGATATGGAACTATCAGGCGAAAAGTATAATGGTATAAAACAAAATTTAATATTTAACATAAAAAAAGCATACTATAATATTTTACTCACAAAAGAGTCATATAATGTAATAAAAGAAAATTATCAAAGTGCTTTAGATAATTATAACAACATAAAGAATTTATACAAACAAGGTATTGTTTCAGAATATGATATGATACGTTCAAAGGTAAGTGTCGAAAATATAAAACCATCTGTATATCAATTAGCAAACGCATATAGAACAACTATTAAGTTATTAAAAGTTTATTTGAATTTGAATGAAAATATACCATTATCTGTTAAGGATGATTTGTTACTTAAAAATACTGACTATATAATGATGTCTAATCCAAATGATTCGCTTCAAAACAACACTAATCTAAAACAACTTGATATTCAAATGCAGTTAATTGCAAGTCAGATACAATTTGCTAAAAGTGAAAGAATCCCAAACTTGGTGGCTTTTGGGAACTATCAATATCAATCGCAATCAAATGATTATAAATTTGGTGATTATAATTGGATACCGGTTTCTATGGTAGGTTTTCAGTTGAATATTCCAATTTTTTCAGGTTTTTCAAAAATAAAGAAAACCAACCAAGTACAAATTTCTTTAGAACAATTGAAATTGCAAAAACAATTTACCAAAAATAATCTTGAACTTGCTCTTAAAAATGCTTTGGATAATATGCAGGTAGCCATTGAAAAAATTAAAACAACTCATGAAAATGTTAAGTTATCAGAAAAAGGATACTTGATTGCACGAACAAGTTACAGTACCGGACAATCAACACTTTTAGAATTAAATGATGCTCGTGTTGCATTAAGTCGTGCCCAGTTAGATAACATTCAAGCCCGATTTGATTACTTGTCTGCAAAAATTGAATATAAAAAAATTATTGGAACTAATGATTGATAATTGATGATTATCAATTATTGAATGACAAACAGCAATTTAATAATAACAATAAATAAATTTTATCATGAAAATATTAAGAAATTTTAAATCTATCAAGATTCTGTCTATAAGTTTTATTTTACTTGCATCGTGCAATTCAAAACAAGACAATAACGAAACAAACATCGCCAAAGAAACTATTTATCCTGTAAAAGTCAAAGAGGTTAAAGTGCATGAAATTGCACAAACAATAAATTATACAGGAACAATTATAGCTTTTAAAGAAAACCATCTCGGAGCATCATCTCCTTCAAAAATTGAAAAAATTATGGTTGAAGTCGGTGATAGAGTTAAAAAAGGTGATTTACTTGTTCAAATGGATAAAACAAATCTTAATCAAGCTAAAATACAGTATGAAACGTTAAAAATTGATTTACAACGAATGGACACTTTAATGAATATTGGTTCTGTATCAAAGCAAAAATATGACCAGATAAAAACTCAATATGATATTGCAAAGACAAATTTACAGTTTATGCAGGAAAACACTCAATTACGAGCACCTATAACAGGTGTAATCACAGGTAAATATCAAAACGACGGGGAGATATTTTCAATGAGTCCTGTCCCCAATGTTGGTAAAGCTGCTATTGTATCAATAATGCAATTAAATCCTGTAAAAGTAATAATAAATATATCGGGAAAATATTTCCCTTTAATAAAAAAAGGTCAAAAAGCTGATATTATTTTAGATATCTATCCTAAAGATAACTTTGGTGGTACTGTTTATAAGGTATATCCAACAATTGACCCTTCAACACAAACATTTCCTGTTGAAATAACAATATCAAACAATAATGAAAAACTACGTCCGGGTATGTATGTTAAAGTTAAATTAACATTCGGGCAAATAAAAACTATTCTTGTTCCTTCAATATCTGTTCTTAAACAAACAGGGACAAATGAACGTTATGTTTTTACATACGAAACCGGTAAAGCAATACGAAAAACTGTTTATGTAGGACGAATATTTAACGATTTGGTTGAAATAACAAATGGTTTATCTATAAATGATAAAATAATTACTTCAGGACAAGATAAATTATTAGACCAAAGTACTGTTAAAATAGTAAAATAGATTTATGGTAACATAACCATTAATAATTTAATAAATTTTAAATAGAATGAGTTTATATAAAAGTTCAGTAAAAAAACCTATTACAACACTAATGATATTTATTGGTATTGTAATATTAGGAATTTATTCACTTATAAATGTTCCTATTGACTTTTTGCCTGATATAGAATATCCTGCAATAACTGTCTTTACTGTTTATCAAGGAGCAGGTGCATCAGATATTGAAGAAAATGTTACAAAAAAATTAGAAAATGCATTAAATACTGTTAGTAATATAAAAGATATAGAATCAAAATCAAGAGATAACTTATCGGTTGTAACACTAATATTTGAATGGGGAACAAATCTTGATGAAGCTGCAAATGATATAAGGGATGCAATAGGCTTGGTTGATAAAGCTTTACCAGAAGATGCTGAAAAACCGGTAATTTTTAAATTCAGCTCAAGTATGATGCCCATTGAGATGCTTTCAGTTACAGCTGATGAGAGCTACGAGGCATTAACAAATATTATTGATGAAAAAATTGTATCTCCCTTAAATAGAATTGATGGTATTGGTTCGGTCTCTATATTAGGTGGACCCAAAAGGGCCGTTCAAGTTAATGTTGACCCGCGAAAATTGGAAGCTTATAATATTAGTATTGAACAAATTGCACAAACAATTAGGTCTGAAAACTTTAATCTTCCTTCTGGTAATATTGAAATGGGAGATATTGATTATCCTTTAAGAGTTACCGGAGAATTTCAAACAAGCGACCAGATAAAAAATATTGTTATTGGTGAAAGAAATAATAAAACTATTTATTTAAAAGACATTGCTACTGTTAGCGACACCATTAAAAAGCTTACTACTTTTGAAACAATAAATGGCAAAAAAGGCATTCGTTTAATGATACAAAAACAATCAGGTGCTAATACAGTTCAAATAGCCAAAAAAGTAAATAAAAAACTTGAAATACTAAAACAAAAACTCCCTCCGGATATTAAGATTGATACAATTTTTGATAGCTCTGATTTTATTGTTAAATCAATAAATAATCTTTCTACAACTTTACTGTTTGCCGGTATTTTTGTTATTTTGATTGTATTATTTTTCCTCGGACGATGGAGAGCAACATTTATCATAATTTTAACAATACCTATTTCATTAATTGTTGCATTTATTTATTTAAATATATCAGGGAATAGTATAAATATTATCTCGTTATCTTCATTATCAATAGCAATAGGAATGGTGGTTGACGATGCAATAGTTGTTCTAGAAAACATAACAAGACATATTGAACGGGGTAGCACACCTCGTGAAGCAGCAATATATGGTACAAACGAAGTAGGTCTTGCTGTTGTTGCAACCACTCTTACTGTTGTTGCTGTATTTTTTCCTTTGACATTTGTTGGAGGAATGACCGGCATTTTGTTCAAACAATTAGGTATGATAGTTACAATTACAGTAACAGTATCAACAATTACAGCACTTTCGTTAACACCTATGTTATCATCAAAATTATTAAAATTAAAACTACCTAAAAAGGGTTCTTTTAGTGAGAAATTTTCAAATTGGCATAACAAATCATTAAACAAACTTGATAATTTTTACCAAAAAATTCTAGTTTGGTCAGTAAGACATAAAACAACCGTTATTATATCTTCAATTTTAATTTTTATATTGAGTTTATTGCTAATCCCTTTAACAGGGACTGAATTTATGCCAGCATCTGATAATTCTCAAATTTCAGCAAGCGTTGAATTAACTACAGGAATTAAACTTGATGAAACAAAAAAAATTGCTCAAAAAATTGAAAAAATAATTAATGAAAAATATCCTGAAGTAAAGCTTATATCAACAAGTGCAGGGTCAGGCGAAGGTGGTGGTATTGTTGCTGTGTTTCAAAAAACAAGTTCGTTTATAATAAATTATAGATTCCGTTTATCAAGTGAAACTGAAAGAAAAAGAAGTGCTTTTGAAATATCTGACCTGCTTAGACAAGATTTGGATAAAATACCTGAAATAGCATCATATAGCGTAGAAGGAGGCGAAGGCAGTACAGGTGGAGAAAATAATGTGGAAGTTGAAATTTTTGGTTATAGTTTTAATGAAACAAGCCAAATTGCCGAAGAACTTGCTCAGGGCATAAAAAAAATTAAAGGTACTCGTGATATTGTAATAAGCAGAGATAAAGAAAAACCTGAACTTCAAATTATTTTTGATAGAGATAAACTTGCTTCTCTTGGATTAAATACTTATACAGTAGCTAATGCAGTACGTAATAGAATCACTGGTTTGCTAGCAACAAAATATCGCGAACAAGGTAATGAATATGACGTAATTGTTAAATATGCTGATGAATTTAAAGGTTCAATCTCTGATATTGAAAATATTAATATTATCAACAGACAAGGTAAAATAATTAAACTAAAAGAAATTGGTAGAGTAAAACAATTTTATTCACCACCAAATATTGAAAGAAAAAATAAAGAAAGAGTAGTAAAAGTATCAGCTACGCTTCATGGAAATGATTTAGGAACAGTAACAAAAAAAATAGAGCAACAAATTGCACAAATGAATGTTTCTTCTGATATTGATTTTGAAATAGGAGGAAGTGCAAAAGACATGCAAGATTCATTTAGCGATTTAAAAATATTGTTAATTTTAATTATTTTACTGGTTTACATAGTAATGGCATCTCAATTTGAATCTTTCAGAGAGCCATTTATTATTATGTTATCAATACCATTTTCGTTTACAGGTGTGTTTTTAGCCCTTGTAATCACAGGAACAACATTAAACGTTATTTCTATGATTGGTGCAATTATGCTTGTTGGTATTGTTGTTAAAAACGCCATTGTAATGGTTGACTATACAAATCTGATGAGAGATAGAGGATATTCAATTACTCAATCGGTTTTAATTTCAGGAAAATCCCGTCTTCGTCCTGTATTAATGACAACGTTAACAACTCTTCTTGCTATGGCACCATTAGCAATTAGTTCTGGCGAAGGTGCTGAAACGTGGAGACCTATGGGCATAGCCATTATTGGAGGATTAACTTTTTCAACTTTAATTACTCTTATCTTTATTCCTGTTGTTTATAGTGTATTTGGTGCCGCACGAGTAAAAAAGGCAAGAAAAATAATTCTAAAGAAAAATGGTTTTAAAAAATAGCTGTGATATTCAATTAGAATTAGTTGAAAATATTCAAAACCCTTAAAGTTGGCGACAAAGAAACTGCAGTTTATTTAGTTCAGGAATCAGAATAACTTAAAAAATATCAGAATCAATTTGTAGCAAAATAAAATAGATTTTTTAATTTTTAATTTAAACCATGAAAGCAGTATTTATAACATATAATCAAGCATTGACAGAAAAAATAGATAAAATCCTTAATAACTTAAATATCAGAGGTTTTACACAATGGGAAGATGTAAAAGGCAGGGGCACAAAAAAAGGCGAACCTCACATGGGCACACATACATGGCCCGCTATGAACTCTGCAATTATTACTATAATTGAGGATGAAAAAGTTGATTCTGTCTTGTCAAAAATCAAAAAACTGGACAAATCAACAGAAGTACAAGGTTTAAGGACTTTTGTATGGAATGTTGAAAAATATATTTAGCAATATAGTGTAATTGAAATTTATAATGTCTTTTTATTTTTAAATAGAATTTTATACACTATTGTCAGACTAAATTTAAAAATTTAGGTAAAATCGTTTCTAAATATTATGAGATTCCTCGCTATCACTCGGAATGACAGTGTTATTTAGAGTTCAGGGTGAGGGTAAGGACGCGTTTTACGCGTCCTTACCCTCACCTTCCCAAATAACGAAGTTGTCATTCCGATCCGCCTGACGCGGAGAGGAATCTACTATTATAAGTTCTGATTTTATTTTTAGTCGGACACTAATGACATTTTATACTATCTTTGTATTAAATAATTTTTAATATTAACAATTAATTAAACTAAACAAATATGAAAATAAAATTACAAACTATTGCTGTAATTGCTATGCTGTGGTTGCAGTTACCTACTTTAAAATCTCAATCCCTTTTGTTTCATGAAGATTTTGAGATTTCCCCTGTTACCAGTATTCTTAACTCTGGTGAAACACAATTAACAGAAGGTCCATCTCCATGTGGTAAAGGGTCCAGAGGAAATACCGCAGATTTTAACTCAACAAATGTGGAGTTTCAAAATTCACAAAACTCATCTTATTTTCTCGGAGTCAATCCGGAATTCCCTTGTGGAGGTTTTTATAATGCTTCATTAACTACTGATTCTTTAAACCTGTCTGCTGCTGACTCTTTAAAATTCAAATGTCATTATTTTAAAAGCACAACACTTGGCTGGGGTGGCTCTGCTATATTGAATATTGTTTTTGATAACGGAACTACAAATTTTACAATTGAAAGTGAGTTTTCTACAAATGATAATTGGGACAGCCTGGAAATTGCCTTGCCAAATTCTATGATTGACCCTTCTGTACTAATGACAATCAATTTAGGAGGCGGAGAAGGTGTTGGTATTGATGATATAAAAATAATAAATATCATTGCTACTAACATAAATCAACATAATTTAACTAATAATATAAAACTCTATCCTGTTCCTGTCAACAATTTGCTTCATATAGAACTGAGAAATACTCATTCAAATATCAACTATACAATAATGGACTTATACGGAAATGTAATTGAAAAAAAATAATTCAACAAGCAAGCAATGCTATTATCAATATTGAACATTTAGCCAAAGGAATATATATAATAAAAATTACAGATAATACAAATAAATCTTCATATTATAAAATAGTGAAGAACTAATCTGTTGGCAAAAATCTGATTAAGAATATAACATGTTTGTATTTGAATTTATATTAAAATCAAACAGATGTGTTAAACACCATTAAAAATGGCATTTACACCAAATGTTAGTTTTAAAATTTTTCATTACTTTAATTAATTATGAATTGGGATACTTATATAAAAGGTTTTAAGACATATTTACAATTTGAAAAATCTCTATCTTCAAATTCTATTGAGGCATATATAAATGATGTCCAAAAATTTATCCAATATTTAAATTCTCTTAATCTTAAATTGTCTCCATTAAATATAGACCTTAAACATTTACAAAATTTTATTAAATGGATTAATGAATTAGGGATGAGTGCCTGCACACAAGCCAGAATGATATCAGGTATAAAAGCATTTTATAAATATCTTTTATTAGAAAATCTTATATCTAAAAATCCGACAGAGTTATTAGAATCGCCTAAAATAGGCAGGAAACTTCCCGATACTCTTAATGTTTATGAAATTGACCAAATTATAGGTGCTATAGATTTAAGCAAGCCTGAAGGTGAACGTAATAAAGCAATTCTTGAAACCTTGTATGGTTGTGGTTTACGCGTATCTGAACTTATAAATTTAAAGATAAGTAACCTATTTTTTAATGATAATTTTATAAAAATTGTTGGGAAAGGTAATAAAGAACGGCTTGTGCCTATTGGCAGTATTGCTGTCAAACAAATAAATATTTATATCAGACAGGTGCGCATACATATAAATATTAAAAAAGGAAACGAAGATATTGTTTTTCTTAACAGAAGAGGATCTAAATTGTCAAGAAATATGATTTTTATTATTGTAAAAAATCTTGCAGAAAAAATAGGACTTAAAAAAAATATAAGTCCGCATACATTCAGACATTCTTTTGCCACACATCTTATTGAAGGAGGAGCAGATTTAAGAGCAGTTCAGGAAATGCTCGGTCATGAATCTATAACAACGACAGAAATATATACACATTTAGACAGAGAGTTTCTTCGTGATACGATAATTCAGTTTCATCCAAGAGCATAATACCAATGATTTGTTTCAACTTTAAAAACCTTTATTTCTGGCTTATGGTTCAAAAAAAATAATAGGTGGAGTAAAAGATATTTGTTTCAAAAGACAAAAGACAAAAGACAAAAAGCAAAAGATAAAAGGCAAAAAAAATCAAAAATAAAGGGACTAATAAATGAAACGAGGTTTATTAAAGCGTTTTCTATAATTTACTGTAAGTATTATCAAATTAGGCAAAAAGCTAAACAAAACTTATGAAGGTCGCCATATTTACTGACAGCTATTTCGTGCAGGAACATCAACAGGAGCAAATTACTTGCCCTCGCTAGATAAAAATAAAAAATAAAGGAAAAAGTATCTGAATAATCAGGCAGTTCGGTCAGTTGCTCGACTGATGCCTGAACAGATTTATTAATAGAATTGATAAAAATAATTACAAAATCTATCGTAACTTTAAAATCAAGATAAATGTTCTGAACTCAAAACACTTTTGATTTTTAATTTTTGTCTTTTGGCTTTTGACTTTATTATTTTAATTTCAAGCTATGAACGGTTACAATAAAACCTATTGTCCCCCTATTATTGTCTTTGGCCGTCATTCACTAAAAAAATATAATAAAAAAAGTCCTCTCAATATTGAGAGGACTTTTTTTTCTAATTTATGATGATAACTAAAACTATTATTTTGTTTCAGTATCTTCTTTTATTTCGGGCTTTGGTTCTTCGTTTACATTTACATTATCTGTAACCTGACTTTTTTCTTCAACATATTTAATTGAACTATCAAAAGCTAATATTGGGAAAAATATTACGCTTAAAAGCACTAATCCGACTGTAAAGCCAGCACCTTTACCAAAATTTGTTGAAATTCCATGAATTGCCATAATACTGAAAATTATAGCAATGATATACAATATAACAAAAAGAACATGTATTGTAGCAAAAAAAGCTGGAAGAATAAATATTATTATCCACCACCAGGGTTTTTTTGCAACTTTTAACATAACAAGAATATTGTAAACAGGAATAATTGCAGCCCATCCGGGTTGTTTTGCCTTGTTAAATATTATCCAAACAGAAACTATCATTAAAACAGCAATAGCTGCCCAAATAATAAAACCTGCTGCACCTAAAGCACCTAATGCGGCTAATTTTCCACTTCCTTGAATATATAAATTTTCCATAAAATTAATTTTTAGTTAAACAATGATTTAATTGCGACAAAAATAAAACAATTTTTTTAATAACAAATTATTTATTTAATATTTTTTATAATAAAATATTCGCCATAATAACAAAAACTATTCTTTTGTTTCAGTATCTTCTTTTATTTCGGGCTTTGGCTTATTGCTTATGTTTTTTGCAATGGATTTTTTATACAATGTTATGGACTTTTATGAATTTTGTTTATGTTTATTCGTTCAAATGTTTTAGGTTTACAACCATAAAAAAATAATGCCTGATCAGAAATTAAAAATCCATTTTCTATCATTTGTTTAAAAAAAAGACAGTGGTCTTTACCGGATAAATGTTCATAACATAAGCCTGCTTTATACAAAACACCTACTGAATTATTTTTAACAGCATATTTTTTATATATTCTATATGCTTTTTTATATTTCTCCTGTAGAAATAAAGTATCAGCTTTCTTAATTTTTTTATTATCTGTATTATTTTGAGCAGAAACTCCTAAAAAAAATATTATATTAATAATTATTAAAATTATTTTTGTTTTCATAAATAATATCATTTTGTTGAACTAAATCCTGCGAAGCAAGATAGTTTTTTTACAAAAATAAGAAAATATACACAAAACAATGATTTAATTACGACAAAAACAAATTATTTTTTTAGATAATAAATTATTTATTTAATGTTTTTTTTATAAATCCTAAATATCAAATTAACAAATAAAAAAAAATCATATTGTCTTATGCTAATAATCTGACAATGATAGTTTAAATTTTATAATAATTTAGTATAGATAAAGTAATATAGAAATATTTTTTGTATTAAATTCGCAATCATAAAATAAGTTATAATGAAAAAATATTCGTTAATAAGTGAATTTCTGATTTGGAGAAGAAAGCATATAAATGACAGACAGTTTATAGTATTTTTAAGCATTATTGTTGGAGTGTTTGCCGGATTTGGAGCAGTAATTATTAAAAATTCTGTTCATTTAATAAAAGGTCTTATCAGTTCTGGTTTTACAGATGAATATCACAATTATTTATATTTTATTTATCCTGCAATAGGTATTTTATTAGCTATTATTTTTATGAAATATATAATAAAAGCGTATGTAGGGCATGGAATACCGGGTGTTTTGTCCTCTATTTCGCAGAATAATGGTATTATGAAGTTACATAATATATTTTCTTCCATTATAACAAGTGTTTTTACTGTTGGATTTGGTGGGTCTGTTGGATTAGAAGGTCCTACAGTAGCAACAGGAGCTGCTATAGGTTCAAATGTTGGCAGATTCCTTCATCTTAATTATAAACAATTAATTTTATTATTAGGTTGTGCTTCAGCAGGAGCTATGTCTGCTATTTTTAAAGCACCTATTGCCGGTGTTGTTTTTGCTTTGGAGGTTATAATGCTTGATTTAACAATGTATTCTATTCTTCCAATTTTATTGGCTTCTGTGTCTGCTGCATTAACATCATATCTTTTTCTTGGCTTTGATGTGCTTTGCCCTTTTGAAGTTAAAGAGCAATTTATAATTAGCGATATACCTTTTTATATTGTTTTAGGTATTGTTACAGGATTTATCTCATTATATTTTATAAGAACATTTATATCTATTGATAAATTTTTTGATAAAATAAAAAGGCATTACACCAGATTGATTATTGGTGGCTTAGCACTGGGTATTTTAATATTTTTATTTCCTTGTTTATATGGTGAGGGATATGAAACAATAAATGCTTGTTTGCAGGGTGATTATACTCAATTATTTAATAATAGTTTGTTTTATGCTTATAAGGATAACATTATCAGCATTTTTATAGTACTTTTTTTGGTAATTATTTTTAAAGTTATAGCAATGTCCGTTACATTTGGTAGTGGAGGAGTAGGTGGTGTTTTTGCTCCTACTTTGTTTGTTGGTGCTTGTGTCGGTTCTCTTTTTGCAAAAATGTTTAATTACTTTAATCTTGAACATATTTCTGAGAGTAATTTTGCACTTGTAGGTATGGCAGGAATGATTTCAGGAGTATTGCATGCTCCTTTAACAGCAATTTTTCTTATTGCTGAGATTACAAATGGCTATGGATTATTTATGCCTTTAATCATAGTGGCAACGATTTCTTATGCAACCATTAGAATGTTTGAACCAAATTCAATTTATGCTGTTCAATTAGCTAAAAGGAACCAACTTTTTACTCATAATAAAGATAAAATAGTACTTTCTTTAATGAAAATTGATGAACTAATAGAGACAGATTTTAAAACAGTCCATCCAGATGCAACTTTAAGAGATTTGGTAAAAATTGTTTCTGATTCTAAACGAAATATATTCCCTGTTGTTGATGATGATAATGTATTGCATGGCATTGTAACACTGGATAGTATTCGTCATATTATGTTCAGACCTGATATGTATGATAATACTTATGTGCATAATCTAATGTTTATGCCAACATCAGAATGTGTTAATCCTGATGATTCAATGGAAGATATTGTTAATAAGTTTAAGATTACAAGAAACTTTAACCTGCCCGTAGTAAAAGATTGTAAATATATTGGTTTTGTTTCCAGAGCAAATATATTTTCTGTTTACAGGAAAAAACTTAAATATTTTTCAGAAGATTAATGTTTTTCAAGATGAAACCTGTGCTGTCGGGCAGTCATGTTTGGCTGCCAAGTTCGGCTACTGACGAATAACGAATGCCTAATCAGTATAGTTACAATAAATTTAACTGCTACTGCTGCTATTTTTTAGTTTTATATTATTGAGTTGTTTAAACATTTTTGATTTTAATTCATTGTATTTGTTTATATAGATAGAGTCAACAGGATTAGCTGGTGGAGATTCTACTTTTAATGGGTCTGTTGGTTGTCCGTTTTTGTAAAAGCGAAAATCCAGGTGAGGACCTGTTGACATTCCTGTGCTTCCGACATATCCGATAATATCTCCCTGTTTAACAAAATTTCCTTTTTTAATACCTTTTTTATATTTTGACAAATGAGCGTAAGCAGTAGTATAAATGCTATTATGCTTAATTTTGATTTGTTTGCCAAAGCCACCATTACGTGCAACTTGTATAACAATACCATCGCCAAGTGCGTGGACAGGAGTTCCTGTTGGAGCAGCATAATCAACACCAAAATGTGGTCTTCTGATTTTTAATATCGGATGTAATCGGCTATAAGAAAATCGTGAGCTTATTCTTGTAAATCTTAAAGGAGCTTTTAAAAATGTTCGTCTTAAGCTGTTTGCTTTTTCGTCAAAATAATCACCTGTGCTGTCTTGCACAAAGTAGAAAGCATAAAAACTTTTATTAGCATGATAAAAGCTTGAAGCCAAAATTTTTCCTATACCAATGGTCTTACCTTCAACAGATATTTCTTCATATATTACTTTGTATTTATCTTGTTTTTGAAGTCCGTAAAAATCTATTGTCCATGCATAGATTTCTGATAAATAGATAGCTAAGTTTGGATTTGTTTTGTTTTCAATCATAGTATTCCATAGAGAAGATTCTATAATACCTGATGTTGTTTTTATTTCTGTCTTTACCTTTTTTTGTCCCATGTAAACTTGTATAGGATTTTTTAGTTTGAATATAATATAAGATACAGGAGTATTTTCATAAATAAAATACCATGCTTTTTGGACAGAATCGTTTGAAAGTAATATTGTATATTTATTCCCTGTTTTTATTTTTTTTACATCAAAAATATTTTCTGATTTTCTTGATAAAGAATCTATTATAGAATAGTCAATATTATATTTTAATAATATTTCTGATAAGTTTTGATTTTTTTTTATCAAGTCCTTATAAACAATCAGAGAGTCCGTAATAATACCATATTCTGTTTTATGTTTATTTTTTGTTGGAATATTTTTTTTATTTGGTGGAATATTATAATTATTATTATAGTAATTATAAATAATTATAAATAAGATTGTAGAAATTATTAAAAGAATGAGTTCAGGAAGTTTTTTTTTAAACATAATTTTTTTTGTATTTATTCAGGTATAAGGTATTAAAAATTATAATTTTTTTTGTTGCAAAGTTAAAGTTATAAAAAATAAATATAAAAAAGTCATCTTAAAAAGGGCTAAGATGACTTTTTTATGTTTTCTTCTATAAAATCTGAAAATTTTTTATCTGCTTATGTATTGTATTTTTTTATATAAATATGTTTGCCTTTTATATATTATTCAATATTCAAATATTTTTTTACCAAAGGTAAGATATCATCGCTTGGTTCAGAATATAATATTGTCCCTGTTCCTGTATCAAAGATATAAGTATATTTGTTTTCTTTAGCAACATCTTGTATAGCTTTTTTAGCTTTGTCAATAATAGGCGATAAAAGTTCCTGCTCTTTATCTTGCAGGTCTTTTTGAGCTGATGATTGAAAAGTTTGCAATCTGGTTTGCATATTTTGTAACTCTTCTGTTTTTGTTTGTTTTATCAGGTCAGTCATTGTTAACTGATTTGTTTGAAAGTCCTGATATTTAACATTAAGTTCTTTTTGCATTGCATCAAATTGATCTTGTAAAGTTTTAGCATATTCTTGCAGTTTTACCTGAGCAGAATCTTTGCCTGGCATTAAATCAAGTAATACATTAGAATCAACATGTCCAAATTTTTGCTTGTTTTGTGCATTTAGTATTAAAGAGCAACTTACAAACAATGCTAATAAAACAGTAATCTTATATATTTTTTTCATTATTGATTAATATTTAATTTGTTAATAATAATTAATTAAGTTGCAAATTTATAAAAAAAATTAAGAATAGATAAAAAAAACAATTAAATATATTTTTAAAAAATATTTGAATATATTTAATTATGTTATAACTTTGCAAATTGTTATGTTGAGCATTTATTATGAAAGATTTAAGTATCTTAATTTCAGGTATTGAATACAAAGTAAGAAAATTATTAGATCAACAAATAAAAATTGAATCTGAAAATTTTAAACTTTTAAATGAAAAAAAAGAATTATTAAATGTAATTGAAAAACAAAAAATAAATCTGAAACATTTAGAAGAGAAAAGCAAAATACTTAAAATTGCAAAGAACTTTGAAACAAACAAAAGAACAAAAGATGCTAAACATAAAATAAATGAACTTGTGCGGGAAATTGACAAGTGTATATCTTTTTTAAACACATAGATATTAATGGATAACCAAACTATAAAAGAAGAATTTCTGATAACTCTAAAAATTGCAGATAGACATTACAGAATGACTATTAAGCGTGACGAAGAAGAGCAATATAGAAAAGCAGAAAAACAAATTGATGAAAAGATTAAAAACTATGCTGAAAATTTTGCATATAATGACAATCAGGATTTATTGTCAATGGTTGTTTTGGAAGAAACTATTAATACTATAGATTATAAAAGTAATACTTTTGATAAAGAAAACAAAATGATTGAAAAACTTGTAGAGATAGACAAAGTTTTATCAAATCATATTAAAAGATAAAATAATCGTTCTTTGAAAATACAGAATTAAATTTTTTTAAAATTATAACCCGCATTAATTCAAAGCACAAGTTTATTAACCTTAACATTATAATTATTAGAGTTTAAAGCTCATAAATTCGTAGGACAGGCCTCACTTCCTGTATTGGAATTCTCTTTAAGAGACAGTGGACGTTCGAAAAATTTGGCAACTCTATCAGTGTGACTCAGAGGTTTATATAGACCTGTTGAATTAATTGCGGGTTATTTATTTTAATTTTTATTAATCTTCCTTAAATTTTTTTAAGGACTAAAACTAATATAAAATGAATATAATAACTATTATTGAACTAATTGCAGCTCTAATCGTTGGCTTTTTGATATCTTTTATGTTTTTTAAAAAAGCAATAGAGAAAAAAAGCCAGCATATTATAGAAAGAGCAAAAGAACAATCTGAAGTTTTAAAAAAGGATAAGATAATGCAAGCTAAAGAAAAATTTTTTCAGCTAAAAGCAGAGCACGAAAAAATTATTAACCAAAAAAATTATGTCCTTCAATCAAGTTCTAATCGGCTTAGGCAAAAAGAAATCGGCTTTTCTCAGAAAATGGAAAACTTACAACGAAAACAAAAAGAATTAGATGTTATAAGAGCAAGTCTTAACAATCAACTTGAAATTCTGAATAACAAACAAATTGAACTTGAAAAAACTCATAAACAACAAGTCAAACAATTAGAAACTATTACAGGCTTATCTGCTGATGAAGCAAAATCTCAACTTATAAAGTCACTGGAAGAAGAAGCTAAATATGAAGCAATATCCCAAATTCAGGATGTTGTTGAAGAAACAAAATTAACAGCTAATTTAAAAGCAAAAAAAATTATTATAGAGACCATTCAAAGAACAGCTACTGAAAATTCTGTAGAAAATACTGTATCTGTATTTAACATTGAAGATGACGAAATGAAAGGACGGATAATAGGTAGAGAAGGACGAAACATAAGAGCTTTTGAATCAGCAACAGGAGTGGAAGTTGTTGTTGACGATACACCCGGATCTATTATATTATCAGGATTTGATCCTATAAGAAGAGAAATAGCACGATTATCCTTACATAAACTTGTTACTGACGGACGAATACATCCGGCACGAATTGAAGAGATAGTTGCAAAGACAAAAAAACAAATAGAACAGGAAATTGTAGAAGTAGGAAAAAGAACTTGTATAGACCTTGGAATTCATGGGATACACCATGAATTAGTTCGTTTAATAGGCAAAATGAAATATCGTTCATCTTATGGACAAAATCTACTTCAACATTCAAGAGAAACAGCTAATTTAAGTGCTACTATGGCATCAGAATTAGGACTAAACGTTAAACTTGTTAAAAGAGCCGGACTATTACATGATATAGGTAAAGTGCCTGACAATGAATCGGAACTTCCACATGCCATTCTTGGAATGAAACTTGCAGAAAAATATAAAGAAAGTCCTGAAGTATGCAATGCTATTGGCTCACACCATGATGAAATAGAAATGACAAGCATTATATCACCTGTAGTACAAGCATGCGATGCTATATCAGGAGCAAGACCAGGTGTCAGACGCGAAGTAGTGGGAACTTATATCAAACGACTAAAAGATTTGGAAGACCTTGCCCTGTCATATCCTGGAGTAGTTAAGACATACGCTATACAAGCAGGCAGAGAACTCCGTGTTATTGTCGGAAGTGAAAATGTATCAGATGCAGAAGCTAAACAACTGGCTTATGATATATCACATAAAATACAAAATGAAATGACATATCCGGGACAAATTAAAGTTACTGTTATAAGAGAAATACGTGCTATAAGCTATGCTAAATAAAGTTTGTAACAAATCCTGTCAGAGTGCAAAGCACCTGACAGCGTTTAAAAACAAAAAAAAAACAATCAAAATCCAAACTCTGAAAGGTCTTTTAGACACTGTCAGGTTTTAAAAAAGCAAAATCCTGTCAGAACTCATAAATTAAATTAAAATATTAAAAAAAATGATACCTTTTTCTCCGCCAAGACTTGATAAGAAAGTAATTGACAAAGTTGTTGAGGTCTTAAAATCAGGATGGATTACTACCGGACCCAAAACCAAATTATTTGAAAAAAAAATTACAGAATATAGTGGGAATAAAGCAAGTTTGTGCGTTAGCTCCGGCTCAGCAGGACTGGAATTAATACTATTATGGTTTGGTGTAAAAAAAGGTGATGAAATAATCCTTCCTGCTTATACATACTGTGCAACAGCAAATGTGATAGTCCATTGCGGAGCAAAACCTGTGTTTGTTGATGTTAATAAAGATTTTGATATATCTGTCAAAAATATTGAAAAAGCTATCACAGACAAAACAAAAGTTATCATTCCTGTTGATTTGGCAGGATTCCCTTGCGATTATGATGAAATAAATGAGTTAGTTAAAAGAAAAGATATTCTCAAAAAATTTAATCCTCAAACAAAAGAACAAAAACAATTAGGGAGAATATTAATCTTATCTGATTCAGCACATTCAATAGGAGCAGAATATAAAGGCAAAAAAACAGGTTCTCTTACTGACATCTCTGTATTCTCATTTCATGCAGTAAAAAATCTGACAACATCAGAAGGAGGTGCAATATGCCTGAACCTGCCCAAACTTTTTGATAATAAAAACATTTATAAATGCCTATATATCAAGTCCTTACACGGACAGACAAAAGATGCTTTAGCAAAAACAAAAAAAGGAAACTGGAGATATGACATTATTGAACCCGGATATAAATTTAATATGACAGATATTCAGGCAGCTATGGGACTTGCAGGTATTGAACACTATGAGACAGATATGCTTGTTAAAAGAAAACATATCTTTGATACTTACTCGCAATTGCTAAAAAAATATAAATGGGCTCAATTACCTGTTTATGAAACTAACAAGAAAAAAACTTCATATCATGTATTTCTTTTACGAATAAAAAATATTAATGAACAAAAACGAGACAAAATAATTCAATCAATATTTGATAAAGATGTATCTGTAAATGTTCATTTTGTCCCTGTCCCTATGATGAGTTATTATAAAGGACTTGGTTATGATATTAACAATTATCCTGTTGCTTATGATAATTATTCAAGAGAGATAAGTTTGCCGGTTTATTATGACTTAACTGACAAACAAATTGAAACAGTTATTAATGCTGTTGTTAAATCTGTTGAAGAAAATTTGTGATAAAAAAAATAAAACGGATGTAAAATAATTATAAATGTTATATCCATTAAAATAACAGTAGAACTTTTTCGATGATTATTAAACGAATTTTTGATATTATTTTTTCTTTAACCGGCTTGATAATATGCTTGCCTTTGTTTATAATAATTTCAATTTTAATAATAGCTGATTCAAAAGGAAGCATTTTTTATAAACAAATACGAGTGGGCAAAGACAACAAAGATTTTCGTTTGCTCAAATTTCGCACAATGATGCCTGATGCTGATAAACAAGGACTTCTTACTGTAAGTAAAAGAGATAACAGAATTACCCGCACAGGCCATTTTTTACGAAAATATAAATTAGATGAACTTGCACAATTATTTAATGTGCTTTGTGGAAATATGAGCATTGTAGGACCACGACCGGAAGTAAGAAAATATGTTGAACTTTATAATGAGCAACAAAAAAAAGTGCTTTTGGTAAAACCTGGCATTACTTGTTTGTCTTCTGTTGAATATATTAATGAAAATGAAATCCTTGGTAAAAGCACTGATTTTGAAAAAATTTATATTAATGATATAATGCCTGCAAAATTAATACTTGACTTAAAATATATATCTGAACAAAATTTTATAACTGATATTAAGATAATATTTAAAACTTTGGGAAAAATAATCAGATTAAAAGATTAGAATATTGGAGCTATTTGTCGGTTCAAAGAAAATAATAGGGTGAGTAAGGTTTAATTTAGTATATTTGTACTATGGAAAAAGAGACGATATTAAAATATTTTGTAACCATTCATCACCCAGTATTGCAGAACTGAAAGATAAAAGATATTTATTTTAAAAGACAAAAGACAAAAGACAAAAAAATAAAATCAAAAATAAAGGGACTAATAAATGAAACAAGATTTGTCAGTCCGCCTTAGGCTCTTAGGTTTGCAAATTAAATTTTAATAAATAATTATGATGATGTAAATTTTCTTTTTTGGGTTCTTTTTTTCTTTGTTAATTAGCAGTAATTTTGTTAAT
>Ga0307991_1000314_pt1 | contig 35894 bp, 30 predicted proteins | sample EllFjometagen131_FD_203146 | JGI IMG/M metagenome (GOLD analysis project Ga0307991, IMG submission 203146) | Marine microbial communities from Ellis Fjord, Antarctic Ocean - #131 | ecosystem: Environmental > Aquatic > Marine > Unclassified | place: Southern Ocean | collected 2014-10-08 | reverse complement strand
TAATTTCTCATCTATCTCGTTAACGATTAGGCGCTCGAGTTCTTGGTGTTTAGTCGGGTTTGATTTCGGCGACGATTATGGCATGGTGCTATTAAGATGCATTTCCTAGCGGTAATGTCGATTCTATTTTTTGTGTAAATCAGGAAGCGATTTTTTGATTTTGTCGATAAGGTCTGAGATTTTATTGGTAAGAGATGAAAACATTGCTATTATTTTTTCAACTTTATACATAAAGGTGTCTTTAGTTACTCTATTTAAAAAATTTTAGTTTGAAAGTATCTTCAAAAAGAGTAAAGTATACTTAATTTGATTTAGAGATATATTGTGGCGAGTGTCTTTTCTTGTAAAATTAATATATACGATTCAGGTGAAGCGCGGTGAAAATCTGGCATTGTTGTGCAACGGTATGTTAGTTATGTCGAGTCGCGTGTTGTTTCTTTGATAGTTTTTAGCGAGTCTGAGATAATTGAAAATTAATGGAGATCTATATGAGAGTAAGTCCTTGTTCTAGCAGTCAGTATAATCTTCCTGAGGAAATTTTTACGAATACGATTACTATTAAGAATGTGCCGGTGAAGCCAGTGCCATGTGGATTTTTTGCAAAGAATGGTACTATCGTTTCGGCAGTAAAGTCGGGGGTATCTAGGACCTATGAGGTGTATGTACAGATTTCAGTAGCATTAATGGAGTTAGTGAAGAAGGTTGTGAATTTTGTTAAGCGGCATAGTGTAGCATTTATCTTATACCCCTTGGTTGCCTGTGCTATGGCTCTATTTTCGGTGCCACTAGGAACGATTGCGTCGTCTATATTGCCACCATTTGCGTGGAGTCTTTCATTTAGCGGAGGTGTTGATCTTGTTTCGGACTTCATAGAACAAGTCGAGCCTTCCCATAAACAGGAAACGTGGGTGCCAGAAGATGACAACGGTCTTGATGAAGGAAGCCTTAAAAAAAGATACGAGTTGACCAAAACGGTTCTTACTCAACTTAAAACAAAAGCTCCTCTTGGGTGGGCGATGTTTCATGGGCAATCGGGAGCAGGGAAAACTGCGATGCTCGATGCAATATCACGATCTCTTTGTCAGGATGGTGTTCTCGTCTTTTTTCTAAATATGACTAAATTCAGCTCTATGTCAAAATCTGCTACAATTGATAGCCGTTTTATGCAAATAGCTCTTGTTTTAAACGAGTGTGCCCTTCTTACCAAAAAGCCTCCTGTGTTAATTATTGATGAGGTTCATAGAGCTATCAGCGGACTTAATGATTGTCTTAAAGATAGTTCTTTATTTCCCATGAATTTTAACATTTTGGCCGCTACGACGACGAAAGACATGAATGATATAATGGAGGGTGATGCAGCATTCCTTACCAGATTTCATGGTTCGCAATATAAGCTTGACCTTCTCGATGAGGATGGTATCATAAAAACGGTAGAAAATGTTAAATCTGATCGATTCGAACACACATACGGTGTAAAGGTGCCATCGGACGTGGTAACGTATATGGTCGAAAAAGTCTTTGGAAATGGAAAAGTCACTGAGAATCTTCGTATGAAGTGCACGGTAACGCTTCTAGAAAAAGCTTGTATAAAGGTGCAAACCACACGTCCTGGAGGAACAATAACTACGGAAGATGTTGATACTCAAATCAAGCTTCATTCCGATTGGCGAGAGTAGGCGTTGCGTTGTATTGTGCAAGTCGATGCTGTTAAGAGGATTGCTATGCGTAGTTCTACGGCTTTTTTAGGAAAAAGGTTATTGCAAGAAAATGTTTAGTGGTTCATAAAAAGACATTGAAGTTCGTAATAACAACAGTAGCGAGGGAAGATGATGGTGAGTAACAAGAAGCTTTGTTGGAATTGTGAAGGGAATGTTCATAATAAGGCGACTCAATGTCCGTATTGTGGTGCGGAACTTATTGCAGATTCGAAAGTGGGATCTTCTCATGCTGAAGAGAATTTGTCGCCTCCTTATGCATTCTCAAATGCTGATAGCGAAGATCCCGCAGCGATTCCTGCACCCCCATATTCTTCAATGACTGATATTGCCGGCGATGTTGTGCAAGATACTGCTGATCCTGAATGGGATCGATCAGTTGATGATGCTGAAATTTCGGAAAAACGCAGTGAGTATATGAACGGCCTTAAGGCTAACATCACACCGTTGTTGTTGCTTTCGTTAGGAGCAATATATTTTTTATTCAGCTTCGTATTGTTACTATTTTCTCATGATGGAGTTTTGACGTTGCATTGGAATTCCAGTTATTGGGCTGTCTATTTCTTTCTGAGCGTTCCTTGTCTATATTTTGGCTGGAAGGCTCTAGGGCGCATAAAAGATGGTGATAGTGGCGAGGCGTAGGCCATATCGAGTTTTAAACTCGATTAGTTTTCTGATGACGCGTCCTGCCTGCCACAGCATTTTTTGTATTTTTTCCCACTGCCACATGGGCATGGAGCATTTCTATTTATTTTCGAGTCTATTTTTACAGGTACTTGTTTTGTCTGTTTTTGTGTTGTAGTGTTATCGTCTTGATTTGTGTCCATTTCTGTTACTAGGGATCTATCGGTCTCCAGGTTTATCTGTGAGAGGACTTTCTGCAGATATCCTTCGTAATGTGGGACGACCTGGAATTTAAAGATGGCCGTGGCGATGTCGGATCGGAGGGTATGTGTCAGCCTGTCGAAAAGGTTGAATGCTTCGTGTTTAAATTCCATGAGAGGGTCTTTTTGTGCTATAGCATGAAGGTGTACCTCTGAGCGTAGATGGTCCATTGTAAGAAGATGCTCCTGCCATAGCTGGTCAATCCGTCGTATTATCATGTTACGGATTGCTTCGGCGGCGAGATCTTGAGGTTGTCTGGCATCGTTTTGTTTCAGAAATTCTCTGGTTTTTTGGTTTTCGTATGACACCTTATCTTTAAAAGCCTTGATAACATATTCTGAAGCAATTTTTTCTATGTCTTCGATTTCTAGCGATTCATTGTCAAAGCGTTCCTTTGCGATGGCTATTGGAAAGTTCGCTGTAAGCCAGCGTATGTACCCTTCCGCGTCGCAGTCGCTATTCGCTGATTTATTAGTGAAGTAGTTGTCGGCGTTTATAGAGCATAATGTTTCAAGGAGGTCCTCAACAATTGGGTATATGTCGTCGGTATGCATAATGTTGTTGCGGAACGAATATATTTCTTGTCGTTGTTTGTTCATCACGTCGTCATATTGTAACGTGTTCTTGCGGATTGTATAGTTGCGCTGTTCGACACGTTTTTGTGCGGTTTCTATGGCTTTGTCTAAAATTCCTGCTGATATAGCCTCTCCATCAGGGGGGCGAAATTTCTGAATTATTCCAGTGATTTTTGGCGACGCGAAGAGACGCATTAGAGGGTCTTCGAAGGAGATGTAGAATTTTGATGTTCCTGGGTCGCCCTGCCGTGCACATCGACCCCTAAGCTGTCTGTCGGTACGTCGAGACTGGTGTCTCGATGTCCCTATGACGTGGAGCCCTCCGATATCTGCTATGCTTTCTTTGAGTTTGATATCCGTTCCGCGCCCAGCCATATTTGTTGATAGTGTTATGGCGCTAGGACTGCCGGCGTTTGCAATAACTTCTGCTTCTTGAGAATGGTATTTGGCATTGAGAACGGTGTGCGTAAGCTTATTTTGCCGCAGGATCCGCGAAAGCTTCTCTGAGATTTCAACAGATTCAGTTCCTATGAGAATGGGTCGTCCTTGTTTGTGGATGGTATTGATGTCCTTGATGATGGCATTATATTTCTCTCGTTCGGTCATATATACTTCATCGTTGGAGTCTTTGCGCTGGCATGGAAGATGTGACGGTATCTGTAGAACATCGAGATCATATATCTCTTTGAATTCGTTTGCTTCGGTTATTGCTGTTCCAGTCATTCCAGCGATCTTGTCATACATGCGGAAGAAATTCTGAAGCGTTATTGTTGCATATGTTTGATTTTCTTTTTGTATCGTTACGGATTCTTTAGCCTCTATTGCCTGGTGGAGTCCATCGGAAAAGCGTCTCCCAGGCTGTGGACGACCAGTATTCTCGTCGATGATGATGATCTGCTCGTCTTGTACGATATATTCGATATCCCGTTCCATTAGGAGATGGGCGCGTAGTAACTGTCTGATGTTGTGTGCGCGTTCTTTGCGTTTTCCATCGGTTTCTTGCAGTTCCATTTTCTTTTTCGTCTTCTCATTGTCAGACAAGGACGCGTCCTGGTCTATTTCGATATATTCATAGCTGAGGTCCAGCATAACAAAAATATCGCTATCGTCGACGTTGTCACTGAACTTTCCCCAGGCTAGGATGCCTTTGTCTGTGAGTTCGTATTCGCTGCCCTTTTCGTCGATGATGATAAATAGCTCCGAAACCATTTTTCTTCGTTCTGCTTTGTTTTGGTCGGAGTGAAAGAATACGTCCCAGCTGTCAATGGTTGCTCGTTTGTCGGGATCCTCCATCATACGTTTTAAGATTTTATTGTGGGGAGTTCCTTTGCTGACGAGCCAAAGCTTTCTGTATGCATTTTGATGAGATTTGCCATTGTCTTCCTCGTCAAGGGCCTTGCGAGCTTCGGAGGCGATTCTATTGCAAAGGTTCCGCTGTTCTGTTACCAGCCTGTTGACGTTGTTTTTTAGTTCGCCATACATGTGGGTGCTGACAGGTACTGGTCCTGAAATAATCAGAGGAGTTCGGGCTTCATCGATAAGGATTGAGTCGATTTCATCGACGATAGCATAGTAGTATCCGCGTTGTACTTGGTCTTCTTTTCTTGCTGATATAGAATTGTCACGGAGGTAGTCGAATCCGAATTCTGAGGCTGTTCCGTATAAGATATCGCGATTGTATAGCTCTTTGCGCTCGCCCGGAGGGATGCCGCCGATAAGAGCGCCGGTCGATAGTCCTAGCCAGCGGAAAAGAGCGCCCATCCATTCGCAGTCGCGCTGTGCAAGATAGTCGTTGACCGTGACGAGGTGAACAGGCTTACCCGTTAAAGCATGAAGATATAGTGGCATAGTAGCTGTCAGAGTTTTACCTTCTCCAGTCTGCATCTCGGCAATAGACTGATGAAACATCGTAATAGCGCCTATGATTTGTACATCGTATGGAACCATATCCCATTCCTGATTGTATCCAGAGACATGAACTTCTTTTCCGCATAGACGTCGGCAGGCATTCTTGACGACACCATATGCTTCCGGGAGCAGATGTTCTAAAATTTCTCCTTCGCGAAGTCTCTGCTGAAATATAGCGGTCTTCTCTCGGAGTTCCTCATCGCTAAGAGACTGAAATTTTGAGTCCCAAATATTTACTTCTTCGACGATATTGCGGTAGCGGAGAACTGTCCGATCCTGAGCGCTGCCTAAAAGTTTTTTTAACCAGTCAAACATATATAAACCATTTTTTTTGATGAAGATTTTTAAGGTCATCTTCACATATTATATTATTTGTTTAAGATTGATGGGAGATAATCCGCAACAAACTCCATACCAATAAGACTCAAAATCCTGTTTTTGATTTGATTTTTCTCTTCTGATTTTGTGCTTGATCTTATAAACTTTATAAGTTTATCTCAATCTTCACACGATGTCAGGCGGGAAAATCTCTGCCATAAACTCCAATTCTTGAATTTGACTTGGTATAACGATAAAAGGTTACTGTATTGATGTTTTTCTTTCAAGAGGTAGGAATATGAAAGGACGCAAACGCAAGCAACGGCTAATTAATGAGTTCAGCTGGTCGTTCTCTAGGCATACAATTTTTTGCGAGTGCCAAAAGAAATATTGGTACACTTACTATGGCTCATGGGAGGGGTGGATGATATTTAAGAGCCTTTCGAGTAGTCATGGTGACAAGTTTTCTGCATATTTATATGCTATGAAGAATATGCAGAGCATTCCGATGTTTGTCGGAAGTCTTGTTCATCGTACTATTGAAGAAGCTTTAAAAAATGTTCAGCAACATCGCATACCGATAACTCTGGAGTCTTTGCTGAAGAAAGGGTTTGCTTCTTTGAAGGATGGTATTGATGAGGCGAAGTCGGGTGTATGGAGGAAGGCCCCGAAGAAGTATCTTAACCTTTTTGAAGTATATCATACTAATGAGCTATGTGATGATGATGTTGCAAAAGCTGAAGAAAAAGTGCGAAATTGTCTGACCAATTGGTTTAATTCGCCGATAGCTCAGGATCTTATAACGGCGCCACAGGCTACGTGGCTGAGTATTGAAGAGCTTGAAAAGTTCTATCTCGATGATGTCTACAAAGTATGGGTCGTTATAGACTTTGCCATAAAATGGAAGCGTAAGCGTGGAACGAATTCGGTGATCCTTTTCGACTGGAAGACTGGAGCTAAGACTGATCTTACTGTCGATCAACTTTATTCTTACGCATTGTTTGTCAGCAAGGTCTGGAATGTTGCTATCGATGATATCATTTTGACACCATATTATCTCAATACCGATATCTATGAGAAAATCGGAAAAGGACAGGAGTGCGTGATCTCTCAAGAGCGTTTGAATAAGACTGAGGAATTTATACGCTCAAGTTGTAAGAATATGGTGGAAAAGTTAGTTGGCAAAAATATTGGTGATAATAATGCCGATGTTGAAAATTTCCCGTATGCTGAAAATAGAAGGCGTTGCGATCGCTGCCAGTTTGTAGAACTATGTCGCGCTGCTAATTACGAAGAGCTCGGAGATAGTGCCCTGCGTGCTATTGTAGAGAGGCAGTTATATTGGGAAGAATAATCGTAACGTTAGTTATTTATCGTAGCAGACCTGATTGCTGAGCGCCCAAATTATTATTGCGTGGTCGTTTTTGCACATGCCATGGGAAAAAGGAACATATTTATCGAAACCGCACGAAATGCTCCGTTCATAATCTTTGATTTGAGTGGGGTAGTTCAAACTTTAATATTGCCAACATAAATGGAATAATGTATTCAACTAAGAAGAAATTTGTCGAACGGCTTAAAACCGTAATGAACTCACGTAGCTCAGCTGGATAGAGCGTTGGCCTCCGAAGCCAAAAGCCACAGGTTCGAATCCTGTCGTGGGTAATATAAATATTAGGTTCAGGATCTATTAGCTCTCTAGTCGGTCGGGTTTTAAGAAATTGATTGGATATGTTTGGTTTTTTAAGTTCTTGATTCTATCGTTCCCTTTCTTATAACATTATTATCTTATATATATTTTTCATCGAAATTCTAATTCTTGAGTTTGTTTTGGTATGGAGTTGTGATAAAATATGAAGATTGCGTATTTTAAGAATAAAAGATGTTTTTATTAAAAGTAGTTGTAATGATGGTTATATTCCGAGCGAATATACTTGTCATTGAGAAAAAATGCAGTCTACTGTTGGCTGTTGGTAGTGTTTCTGATGGAGCACAGAGCGTGTCATAGGTGGGTGTATAATAGAAAAATCTGGAATCGTAGGGTTGTATGAGAAAGCGTAACATTGTTGAAGTATTGTGAATATTGTTATTGTCGGAGCCGGAACTGTAGGGCAGTATGTCGCATCATTTTTGGCCGGAAAAGAAAATAATGTTGTATTGGTAGATACGAATCTTCATCATCTAGAGCAAATTTCACAGCAACTCGATGTTGCTGTGAGGCATGGTTCGGGAACCGATTGGGAGGTGCTCGAAGAGCTTAGTGAGATGAATCCAAATCTTTTATTGGCATTAACAGATAATGACGAGAGCAACATGGTGGCGTGTTCCATAGCGAAAAATCTCGGATATCCCAAGACTGTCGCAAGAGTGCGGAATGCATCATATTTAAATAGGACGCGTTTGGATTTCGGGCGTTTGTTTTGTGTCGACCATTTTATCTGTTCAGAGCATCTTGTTGCTCAGGATATATTCAACTATGCTACTGAGTCTGGAGCTGTGGCAATACACAGTTTTGCTCACGGTGCTGTCCAGCTGCGTACATTCGTCGTCCCTACATCGTGGAGGAATCGCAATAAGAAGATATGCGATTTAGATCTTCCTGAAGGTATTGTTGTCGGCTTTATTTGTCGTTCTTCATTAGTCAATGTTAAGGGAAAGAAACGTGATAATAAGGAGATGATATTTCCTCATGGGGAGGATTATATACTGCCGGGTGATGAGATTACAATTATCGGGGAAACAGAAGACGTTTTGAAGATAAATCCGTACTTCGGGATTTCTCGGGGAGTGGCAAAATCTGTTGTTATCGTGGGAGGGACCCTTACAGGGCAGTATCTTGCCAGGGTTCTCGACCAACATGGTATTCGGGTTAAGATTATAGACCAAAGTTATGACCGTTGTTTGAAGCTTGCGGAACAATTGCCGTGGTGTACAGTTTTACATCACGATGCTACAGATATAGACTTCTTGCGTTCAGAATGTGTAGATAGTTCCGATTTATTCGTAGTGTGTACTGGTAGGGATGAGGTTAATATTCTAGCCGGTGGACTTGCTAAAGAGGTTGGGTGTGAAAATGTCATAGTATCGATATCTGATTCATGGCATATGCCTATCGTAGATCGCATGGGTATTGCTCACACTATTTCTCCGCGTATAAGTGCAGGGAACCGAATCTTTACTATAGCATGTACAGAGACTGTAGCGTCTATGGTGTCGCTATATGAGGATCAGGCGGAAATACTGGAGATTAAAGTGTCTTTGGATTCTCAGATTGTCGGTATTCCTATTGCAGAGTTAGCCCCAAGTCTTCCAAGAAATTTTCTTTTTGCTGTCATACAGAACCGTGGGCGTATTTTAATTGCTAATGGTAACCGGATATTATCTCCGGGAGATACTGTAATAGTTATAAGTGATCCTAAACATATTGAAGGGCTACGGAAAATTTTTTAGATGCTTTACCGTGAGATTTGTCGTGTTTTTAGTACTTACCTGATTTTTTTGTCGCTGGCATTGTGTGTCCCGCTGGGTGTTGCTGTATATTTCGAATATATTCTTCCGCCTGAGGCTCATCCACAGCCTCACAGTACTCTTGCATTTGTTGGGACTATAGCCATAGACCTTTTTATAGCGTTTTTGTGCCGACGTATTGGTAGCAAAGCTAAAGGTCGATTGTTCCGACGAGAGTGTCTAGCACTCGTTGTTGTTATATGGTTTGTAACTGCGATCATTGGCGGGTTACCTTTTTATCTCTCTGGTACTTTCGATAGTCCTTTAGATTCTTATTTTGAGGCCATGTCGGGTTTGACAACTACGGGTGCCAGTGTCATGCATCCCAAAGAGTTCGATCCAGTTACTGGCAATGAGATTGCTATTCGCAAGGAAGTGTCAGGACCATATGATGCAGAGTATATGTTTTATGGTACCATAGATCCTGTGCGTGATCCTGTGACGGGAGAATCAGTTATCACTGGTGTCGAGGCGGTGAGTAAAGGCATTCTATTTTGGAGAAGCTTTACCCAATGGCTCGGAGGTATGGGCATAGTGGTACTGTTTGTGGCGATTTTGCCGGCATTAGGTGTCGGCGGAAAGGTTCTATATCAGGCGGAAGTTCCGGGTCCTATTAAGGAGGCTGTAACTCCGCGGATTAAGGAGACAGCTAGTCTCCTCTGGAAGCTGTATCTTATTTTCACAGTGTTGGAGATAGTATTACTTATGGTGACAAATAGTGAGATGTCATTGTTTGATGCATCGACGATTACGTTTTCTACTATTTCTACCGGAGGTTTCAGCGTTCATTCTGCAAGTATCGGTATTTATGCCAATGCGTGGACAGAATGGGTTGTTATTATCTTCATGATAGCTGGCGGGGTGAATTTTTCTTTATACTTTTATTGTCTTAAAGGTAAATTTTATCGTCTTTATGAGCCTGAATTTATACTGTACCTTGCGACGTTATTCATTGGGTCTTGCTTTATTGCATGGAACCTCGTTGGTTTTAATAAGATTCTATTGAATGGCGAAACCGGAATATTTAGTTTCGCAGAATCGGTACGTCACGGATTTTTTCAGATGGTTTCTGCACAGACGTCGACGGGTTTTGTCACTGCTGATTTTGATAAGTGGCCTTTGATGTGTCAAACTCTGATGCTTATGATGATGTGTGTGGGAGGTATGTCAGGGTCAACCGGAGGCGGCATCAAAGTATCTCGCTTTTATATGACCTTTTATATCTTGTATAACAAACTCGAACAAATATTCCGCCCAGAAACTGTACGGAAGTTCAGGATTGGGAGTTCTGATATTAGCGATAAAATGGCTATAACAGTGCTATTTTCTCTTATAGCGGTGCTGCTTTTAATAGTATTCGGAACTTTTTTCCTTGTTGTCGATGGTGTAGATCCAGAAACGGCTGTATCGGTGAATGTATGCATGATCAACAATATCGGAATGGCATTTCGTACTGCAGGACCTACATCGTCGTTTGCATTCTTATCTGCCTTCGGAAAGCTTCTCAGCTCAATCTGGATGGTTCTTGGAAGATTGGAACTCTTCGCCGTTTTACTTATCTTTTTACCTGAGTTTTGGATGAAAGACAGGTGAGGGGGATGAAATACTCCCCCTCACTCAGGACTTATTCTTCCTGTTCTTCAGTAGTAGGCTCTACTTCTTCTACAGTATGTTCACAGGGGCTTTTTCCGCATTTGCATGAATTTTTCTTGAGTTTCATGCTGAGCAGTATTTTAACTCCGGCGGCAATGACTGCACCTATTACAAGTGCTGGTGAGGCGATAAATACTCCGAGAATAACTCCTATTGGGAGGACAACTCTGAATAATCCATATTCATGGAAGCAGCACTTGACTTCGCAATAGTAATTGATAGCTTCTCTGTAATAAAATGTGCCTGCTACCAATCCAACCAGTCCAAGTCCTATAGACTTGCTTGGCCAAAATGTTAGTAAGAGGCCTATAATTAGGACAATCATCCCCGATGTTTCGAGTCTATTGCTCTGTGCATATGAACGGATTTCTACCACCGCATCGCTTTTGCTTATATCTTTAAGCGTCTCTTGTATTTTTTCTTTCATTGTATGTTCTTCCTTGTCGTTCATTGTTTTCCCCTCTTTTACATGGTTATGACAAATAACAACTATATTCATGGTTATATGACATCTAATCCTTGAACACAATAAATTTTTAACTTATGTTTGACATATATTCAATCAGATTCAGGAATCGAGGTTCTGTTGGGTATGATTTTGCGTATTGGTTTGCCATGATATCTTCAGGCGTGTACTGAATAAGATGTGCAAAGTTTAGCTGAAAGAATGTTCGCATTATAGAATTGTACGGTATATAAATGAGACAAGTGATCGTCCTTAGTAAGATAGTGGTGGCAATTTCGATTTGTATTGTAGCGTTTGCTGGGCTAGTGTGGTTTTTCGGACCATCGGGGGTTTCAACTTATAATGTTACTGCGGAATCGGTTGTTTTACCGCTGAGCGTATTTGAGATTTCACAGGAGAGTTATGATTCCATCGGAGGTCGTGCATTCTCGTTGGAAGATTCTACTTTTTCTATGAGGCTTCCTGATTTGCGTTGCTATGTTATATTTTATGGAGTGAATAAAAGGCCTGATGTTGACCCATTAAATCCTTTGCTTCATATCGGTTTGAGAGATGTTGAGGATATCGAAAGTGTAAATACCGGAGATCGTTTGTTTCTAATATATGACCGGAGCAGCGCTCCTGGGAAATATATTTTTAGTCCGGATAACGAAGAAACCGATCTTTGGATTGTGGCAACGCATAAAAATAATAAGCTGGAAATTAATGTGAAGATGGTCGGTGGGGATGGGACTCTTGTTTCAGAACCTTCTGCATTCGCGATATTTGAGCTTTCTGCAAGAGAACCTTTTCGTAATAGTAGCAATATTTGGGATGTCGGTGGATATCGTGTAGATCCGGGTTTGCTGGCACGCCAGCGGGCAAGGTGGTATGGTAAGGATTTGTTTTTGGAGAACCATGGATGGGAAGAGTATCCCAACGCTGTCGGTAAGCAGAGAATAGATTTTACTGAGGAAGAGGATAAGTATTATAGCGTATATCTTGGAGACGACGATTGCATGGTATGGGAAGGTGCGCGCTGGAAAACTGTTGTCCCTGGTGAAGAGTCGCAAGGATTGTCTTTGATGAAAGTTAAAAAGATTGACGAACGGGTGATGAATCTTGAATTATGGAATCCCGATGGACAGGCTAAAATAGTGTTAAATCTGATACGCTCTATGGAAATCGGGCCTTCACAGAATATTCAGAAGGATTTCAGGTTCGTCGGAGCTAAAACGCGACGACAATCGATACTGGAGATCGCTGGAGAGCGTATGCTTATAAGCCCGCAGGATTGGTTGCTATATGTTGATGGGGGGTGGCGAAAGCTGACCACTGAGGAAGATATCGACGATTATGTTGCTGGAGTATTGAGAGGAGAGCTTTTTGTGTTTGATGGTGTAGTTCGCAAAGGTGGACGTCAATTTTTGCTGGGACGTATGTATAATAAGGTTCGTACAGGGTTGCAAGAGATAGAACTTCCTGTTCAGTCGACTGTTCAGCCTCCAATGTTACCGGGGACTGAACTCGAAAAACCAGAAAAAAGATGGGGGCGTATCAATCCCCCGTTTATCGATAATAGACAGATGAATGTAAATAAGGAAGAAGATTACGAGGGGCGCGGTGATGTCCCCTTGTTAAGGCTTCCTGAGACTGTACGAGGAGAGTTTCTATGATAAAAAGACTGATCTGTTCTTTTTTATTGCTGGTTTGCAGTGTTGCCGGAGCACAATCTATAGCGGACAAAAAAGCTAGTTTGCTCCGTGGTGATGGTGTTGATCTGGGGCGTGATATCCAGAAGCTTTTAGATGAGGTTAACGCAGATCTATTTATAAATAAAAATCATTTGCATGAGTTATATAAACAGGTTTCTGAACTATACCAACAGGGTGCTGGAACTGAAGCTTATGGGGGCTTGCGTGAAGAAATTGTTACCGTTAAGGAAAATATAACATCCATCGAGAATATGTGGAGACAGAGTGTTGTCGATACGGGAAATGATGAAGGGTATGCTTTATGGCATCAGCCTGACACAACTATTGCACAGCTTGTTATCGATTATGGTTCTCAGGATTATGTGTATCTTTTCCCTACAGACATTGGATCAATGAAACTTAGCGTGAACTCAAATTTACCTGTGCCTAAAGAATCGTGGTCTGATATGTTGGAAATGATTCTTGAGCAGAATGGAATAGGTGTCCGCGAGCTTAATTCTTTTCTTCGCGAACTATTTTTCTTGAATGGAGACCAATCACATCTTGTTGCTATTACTAATGATCGCCATGATCTTGCTGTTCTCCCTTCAAGTGCGAGGATATGCTATGTGTTATCACCACAGTTACCAAACCCTAACACTATTGTGGATTTCCTGGAGAAGTTTGTACGCGCGAATACGATGCTACAGATTATAGGTCAGGACATATTTGTTGTCTCAAGGGTTTCAGAAATTCGGGAAATTCTTAAGATCTATGATTTTATCGATGCCAATGAAGGAGGGATAGATTATCGTCTTCTGACCTTGACGCGTGTTGATGCTGAAGATATTGCTCAGATTCTGGAGTCGATTTTTCATGAGCCTGCGGAGTTGCGCGGTATGGGTGATAGGAATATGTCGCGAGCTGGTGGATTGAAAGTCGTTCCTCTGAGATATACGGCGCATCAGGCGATATTTTTGTTTGGAACTACCAATGAAATACGACATGCTGAGGAAATTGTTGAGACAATAGAGAATAGTGTAGAGGGGACTCAGGGTAAGACAATTTTTACATATATTTGTAAGCATTCAGATGCCGAAGAAGTTGCCGACGTCTTGTCTAAAACATATTCTCTGTTGAAGGAAGAAAATGTATCATCGGATGTTTTGAAGGAAGAAATTCTCCCCGAAGAAAATGCGTCGCTTCCTGTCAGTCCTAAAAAAATCGTAATGGGGCTTGATAATACGAAATCTGGGAAAAAATCTGCTGATAATTTTATTGTAGATGCTAAGACTGGATCGATAATCTTCGTTGTAGAGAAGAATTTCTTGCCAATGCTTAAAGATCTTATTAAAAAACTTGATGTACCGAAAAAAATGGTACGTATTGAGGTACTTCTCTTTGAGAAGAAATTCTATGACCAGAATCAATTCGGTTTGAATCTACTTAGAATTGGGGGGATGGCTTCTAATGTTAATAGTACCTGGCTTGGCTGGGCAACTGCCAATGTCAATAGAGCGCTTGATCCTACCGATAGCTTGTCGAGCAGGTCGGGGATCTTGGATTTCTTTATTGGCAGAGCCAAGAGAAGCAGTGGTGAACCTGCTTATGACATGGCATATAAGTTCTTGCTCACACAGCAGGACATCACTATACATTCTAATCCTTCAGTTCTCGCCGTTAATCAGACAACGGCAACAATTAATGTTGTCGACGAAGTTTCGATAGCCGGAGATGTTACCACTGATAACGTTGGGAAGACGCGGACAAGCTATTCTCGTAACCAGTACGGTACTACTATTGAGATTACCCCTACGATACATGAAGGGGATGAAGATGATGGGTTTGAAAGGGAATCGTCTATAACGCTTGATACGAATATTGTTTTTGACGATCCTCCGGCGAGTTCTACGACAAGCCGTCCAGATATCACGCGTCGCAATATAAAGAATAACGTTCGCATTGGCAATGGGCAGACTGTGATACTCGGAGGTTTAAGGCGTAAGCAGTCCCAGGATGACAAAGAGGCTATACCATTTCTAGGAGAAATTCCCGGAATGGGTAAGTTGTTCTCGGAGACCAGTTCTAGCGATAAAAGCACTGAGATGTTTGTGTTCATAACGCCTAAGATTGTTAGCGAATCTCGCGATGATATAGAAAAAATGCAGATAGAAGATCTGAAATGGCGTCCTGGGGATAGCCCAGCGTTTATTGAGAAGCTGTTGGATGCAAAAATGTACGAAAAGCACCGATTTTTTGAAGGTGGAATGCAGATGCTTTTAGGTCGCAAAAAACCTAAACATGAGAGACGTGATGCCAGACAAGAATAAAGTTATATCCATTCTACAAGAACAGGGGAAAGTCTTGAATGATGATCTTCATAGGATTGAAGGTAGTGATCATGTTGGAGAAAAACTTGTAGAGCTTGGGATTATTACAGTCGAGGATCTCAATGGTGCTTACGCTACGTTGTTCGGCATGGAATTCTGTAAAGATATTTCCGGTTTTAAGATTTCTCCCGAGACATTAAAGAAGGTTTCGTATTCTTTTGTCAAAAAGCATAATATTATCCTGCTTCGCGAGCATAAAAAAAACCTAACGGTGGCTGTTGCCGATCCTCTTCACCTTGAAGCATTGGATGAGTTGAGGTTGATAACCGATTGTGATGTTCATGCAGTATATTGTCCTAAGAATATTGTTATTGCGGCAATTGATGATTTGTATCGCAAAGAGGCTGGGGCTGCTTCGAGGTTTATCGACGATATGAAAAAACAAGTTGAGGCTGAAGGTCTTGACGGCGATATCGATATTTATGATCTTCTTGAAGACGAAGAGCAAGCGCCTATAATCAAGTTGCTTAATCTTATATTAAGCGAGGCTATCCAGCAGGGGGCCTCTGATATTCATTTTGATCCGATTGAAGACGGTCTTAAGGTTCGTTATCGTATAGATGGTGTTTTGCAGGATCGCCGTGCCCCGGCGCCGGAATATCAGTCACAGCTTCTGGCGCGTATAAAGGTTATGGCTAAGCTTGATATTGCAGAGCGACGTCTTCCGCAAGATGGAAGAATAAAACTTCGGATGGGTGGTAGAGAAATAGATTTCAGGGTTAGCACGGTTCCTGTCGTTAATGGCGAACGCATTGTCTTAAGGATATTGGACAAAGGTAATGTTATGCTTGGCCTTGAAAATCTTGGGATAGATTCAGATACATTGGAGGAGCTCCGGAAGATCATCGCTTTGCCTGAAGGAATAGTTCTAGTAACCGGACCTACAGGTAGTGGTAAAACCACGACGCTTTATAGTATCTTGTGTGAGGTTTCTAGCAATGAGATCAATATCATGACCATTGAAGACCCTGTAGAATATAAAATTCAGGGCATAGCTCAGATAGCTGTGCGCTCAAAGATTAAGCTGAACTTCGCTACAGGTTTAAGGCATATTCTCCGGCAAGATCCGGATATTATAATGGTCGGAGAAATCCGCGATAGGGAGACTGCGGAGATAGCTATCCAGGCATCATTGACAGGGCACCTTGTGATGAGTACTTTGCATACTAACGATGCTCCTTCGGCGATGACGCGTCTTGTTGATATGGGTATCGAAACATATCTTCTGTCGTCGACGGTTGTCGGCGTGTTGGCTCAGCGATTGGTGAGAAAAGTGTGTCCTGGGTGTTGCCGAGCTTATAAACCTTCTGAACAAGAGCTTAGCGATCTAGGGCTTGATATCAAAGATGTCCCCGGAGGTAAGTTTTTTCGTGGAGATGGCTGCCGGAATTGTTATGGTTCTGGATATAAAGGAAGGCATGGTATATATGAATTAATGATTGTAGACCATGCTGTAAAGGAACAGCTATTGAAGAGTGCTGATGCCGGTGATATGCGTAAAGTTGCTCTGAATCGAGGGATGAAAGGTCTACGATGGCATGGCGCACAGCTAGTATGTCAAGGAATTACCACTGTAGCTGAAATTCTCAGGGTCACGAGGGGCGTTCAGAGCGAAGTGTAAAATTGATGTTATGGCAAGTCAAGAAAATGAGATAAGTTTGTAGCATCAGTATAAAAAAGGCATGGGAGGCATTGGAGATTATGACACTTTTTCATTATGAAGGACTTGCTTCACAGGGCAAGAAATGCAAAGGTGTCATTGAAGCTTCTGGCAGGCACGAGGCTTGTGATAAGCTACGCGAACAGGATGTTATGGTTACAAAGCTTTCTATGAAGACGCACTTGTTCGGAGATGTGAGCCTCAGGGGTGAGAACTTGCTGAACTTTACTATACAACTTTCACAATTGGTGAGCGCTGGTGTCCCATTATACGAAAGCTTAGTTGTATTGGAAGAACAGCACCGTGGCGAGAAGTTTCACCAAATAATCCTGAGCCTATGTGAGCGGGTCAAGGGAGGAAGTTCTGTCTCTGAGGCTATGGCGTTGTATCCGAAGAGTTTCGATTCTTTATATTGTGCCATGGTTGCTGCCGGAGAGTCTTCCGGAGCCTTGGATTCTATGCTTTCAAGGTTGAGTGAGCTTCTAAGCAGGCAGGATAAGCTTAAAAAGCAGATAGTCACTGCGATGATTTATCCGGCAGTGCTGTCGTGTTTTACTCTGGGAGTCGTTCTTTTACTGCTAATGTTTGTTGTTCCATCGATAGAAGCCGTTTTCGAAGGAGGGAAGGTTAATGGTTATACGCAGGCGGTCTTGGTTGTCAGTCACTTTCTGTCGGATTATTGGTTGTTGTACATACCGCTTACTGTTGGACTTGTAGTTCTTGTTGTTTCAAGGCTGCACACATTAGCGGGAAGGTCATGGCTGGATAGGACGTTGCTAACAATTCCTGTTGTTAAGAATGTAGTGGTGCAGTCGGCACTGACGCGGTTTGCTCGGACGATGGCGACATTGCAACAGGGAGGGGTTACTATTATAGAATCTCTGCAGTTGTCGCGTAAGGTTATGAAAAATAAAACATTGGAAAATATTATAAAAAACGCCGAAGAGAAGATCGTCGAAGGTAGTTCATTGAGTGCAGAGCTCCGGAAGTCGCCGTTGATGCCAATTATGGTCACACGGATGCTGTCTGTCGGTGAGGATACTGGAGATATTGCGAGCATGTTGATGAAAGTTGCCGATATCTATGAAACAGAGGTCGAGAAGACCTTGACGAGGTTGACGGCATTGGCACAGCCTATAATATTGATTGTTTTAGGATCTATCGTTGGAATGGTAATTCTGGCAGTGTTGTTGCCATTTATGGACATCACGGCGATTGCCCCAAGCTAAGTAAAAGGAGGAAAATAATGAAAGTACGCAGAAGATATTTCACGCTTATGGAAATTATAGTCGTGATGTTTTTTATCACGATAATAACGGGTATTGTTGCATATAACGTTAAAGGTGCTCTCGATGAGGGTAAGGCATTCCGCACTGTTGAAGGCATAAAACAACTCGAAAATATTCTTAGCATGCAGCTCGCCAGCAATAACATAACAGAAGAAGCCATCCGTGATGGAAAGTGGCAGGATTCTATTAAAGACCATCCTCTTGTAAAAAATTGGAAAGCTCTAATAAAAGATGGGTGGGGAAAAGAATATATTGTAAAGTGCGAAGGGACTAATGGCTCTGTGATAGTATATTCTGAGAGTCTCAATAAGTATCAAGTGGATCATCCTGCGTCATTATTCAAAGACGAGAAATGAGATTGATTGTTCGGCGTGGGCGATATTTTACATTGCTTGAGATGATGGTGGTTCTTGTTATTATTGGGATCATAGGGTCTGTTGTAGGTCTTAACCTTAATCGTGCTGTAAGGGCAGAGCGATTTAATGCTGGTGTTGCGCTTCTAGTTGATAAGATACAGCTTGCTCAGGACATCATGATCAATGTTGATCTTGGGACGTATCTTGTTATCGATATGAGTGCTGATGGGACGATCTATAGCACTATAATATTCGACAGCTCGAGCGTTCCTAAAAAGTTGTCGGCGGTGGGGAATAAGTGCATAAAAATTCCTGGCGTTAAAAATATTGCATTGTCTTCGGGGGAATTTATCCCCCTTACGTTAAAGTTTATCTCGGGAGGTGGTAAGATGAGTAAAGGCGATCTCATAATATCATCCTATGGTGGAGATATTCGTTATATAAATTTGCCTGGGTGTCCACATGCTGTTTCAAGTCAAAATCAGCCAACGGAAGAAATAGAAGAAGATCATACTTATGAACTTTATCCGCAAGAAATCCTCTAGAATATGCTTGAGACGGCAGTTTCTTTTGCTTGAGGTTTTGATAGCTCTTACATTACTGAGCGTCTGTTTTCTTCCGATCATCACGCCTCACCTGATGTTGTATCGGTCGCAGCTTGAACTTGTCGAGAGGATTGCCGTCGATGTTATCGCTGCCGAGAAGTTCGTCGATATCAAAGCGGATTTTTATCGTGGCGACGATGATATGATTAAGCTGCTTGGTGAGATACCTAAGCGATATAAAAACAATAGGAATCGAGGAAAAGGGAAGCTTGTCCCGAAATATGATGAAAGCGTAGAAGTCGCTATGTGTGGGGTTAAGTCTCGCTATGATTTCAGCTGTGAGCTGTTTCAGCTTAATAGCGGAGACAAAGATAAGCACTACCTGATTACGGCTAAGCTCTTTTTTGATAAAGTCGGGATGAAAAAGCCCGTTCCGCTGGTATATGAGTATGCTTTTGTTGTGGAAAAAAAAGGTGGTAAATGATTAGGGAAAGGCGACGCAGTGCTACATTGCTTGAGCTGTTGATAGCGATGATTCTTACGGGTATGCTTATGACGGCATTCCTGGGGTATTATTGGCAGATTACACGAATGAATGCTATGTATTCGATGGCGAGTAGGGATGCGTTTCAGGTGAGATATGCTCATCAGCGGCTAGCATACATTTTAGAGCGTCTGTCCTTGAAGCCGAATATCAGTCCGTATAAGGGCAAAGCAATAACATGTTTTTACACCACAGACATTCCTCATGAATATATGCATGGAGATAGCTTGGTATTTACGTTCGATAACGGTCCAGATATTCAGCCGGAGTTTTCGAATGGTTTGCTCGGAAGACTGTACCTCAGCAAAGACGGAGAGTTGTGTTTAGTATCTTGGCCTATGCCCATAGAAGGGAAGGCGATGGAAAGCGATATCGCGAGAAAAGAAGTCGTTCTGGAGGGGGTGGAAGAACTTTGGTTCGAATTCTATTGTCCTGACACTAAAGATAGCCGTGAGGCTAGAGTGTCACCCTCTCAGCAGCAGAAGGGAAGGGAGGATGAAGAGCCTATGCCAGGAAAATGGCATAGGACGAAAGATGCTAGTGGTGAGGAATTGCTTGGATGGCATAAAGAATTTGGAGAACTTCCGGCGTTAATAAAAATTCATGTTGTAAGGACTTCTGGCGATACCCTGACATTTGCATATCAGGTGCCGGAGGTTAAAAATAAAGTGGTGTATTGATGAATGTACTGATTTTTACGCTTTCCGTTTTGATGCTATTGTCAACGATGACTTACAATAGTGTGCAGAGGTATGTAGGAGTCAAGACTGCTCATAATGTGTACCTTGACTATATGGAGAATACCATCAGAGGGTATGCCAACGAGATCGAAGATCGTCGTTATCGGAATCGCAACAGGTCCGAGACTTCCAAGGGGAAAGGAGGTGGGGGTAGTGGAAATGAAGAGAAAAAGGAAAACAAAAATGGCATGCTCGATATCTCTTCGATTGAAAGTAATGATCTTGCGCGTGAGATTTTCGAAGCTTTGCTGAGAAATCTTTTTGGTGATAAAGAATTTTTTGTTGACGAGCATGTGCTGGTAGATCGAATTTTAGCTAAAAAGGAGGGCTTGCCACTTAACCTTCATAAGGTCGAGCATCTTGCGAATGTTGATCTCGATGACAATCAGCTTCAGGAAGCATTGTACAGGATGTTGCGTTGGAAAGGATACCATCAATGTGGCGATGAAAATCTTAGATTTGTCTTGTCAGACCTTGTAGCATTCGCTCCTAGTAAGAAAATCTGGGCGTACTATGCCCACCCTGCACTTCTTAGCGTTGTTCTGGGAGGGGCGGACGCTGCCGAACAGCTTGTTATAAGAAGGAACGAGATCTATCATGAGATTAAAAATAACGATATAAGTCCGAAAAATTTGAAAGATATGGAAGAAATGCTCGAAACTGAGGTTTCACATTTCCTTGACAGCAGAGGCTTGCTCCGTTACAAAGAGATGTTTTCATTCAAAATTAATAAATCGGTTCCACCACAGGGAGAAGAGTAGCTCTGAATGGAGTTTTTGCCTAAAGGGGTGTTGTTTTTTAGTACTTGCGAGGGGTTATGAAAAAATTAGTATTGATATTTGTGGTAGTTGCAACGGTTGCTATCGTTTTTTCAACGATAAGGCATAGGCTTGATAAAGACGGTGCAGAGAAAAAAATTATCATCTCAGGAGCCTGGGCGTTGTACCCAATCACTATAAAATGGGCCGAAGAGTTTCAAAAGATACACCCTGATGTAAAGATCGATATATCCGCCGGAGGCGCCGGAAAGGGCATGGCCGATGCCTTAGCTGAAATAGTTGATATTGGCAATGTTTCACGACAAATTTTCGATGATGAAATTAATAAGGGCGCATGGTGGGTTCCTGTCGCCAAGGACGCCGTCGTCGCTACAATTAATCCTGGAAATCCCGAGATAGATAAGATCCTTAAGAGGGGTCTGAGGAAAGAGGATTTAAGTAATATTTGGATTAATGAGACGCTAAATGATTGGCAGTCTATTGTTGATTGTGAGGAATCTTTGGGGATAAATGTTTATACGCGTTCCGATTCATGTGGCGCTGCGGAAACATGGGCAAATTCCCTTGGTGGCAAACAGGAAGATCTTAACGGTATAGGGGTTTACGGAGATCCAGGGCTTGCCGATGCTGTAAAAAGAGATGATCTGTCTATCGGGTTTAATAACATCAATTATGCTTATGATTCCAAGACAAGGAAGCAAGTAGATGGAATAACAATCGTGCCTCTCGATCTGAACGGAAGCGGAAGAATTGATCCCGAAGAAGACTTTTATGATACTCTTGATCAGATTACCGAAGCGATTTCTGAAGGAATATATCCTTCTCCCCCTGCCAGAGAGCTTAATTTTGTTTCTCAGGGTGTTCCTAAGAAAAAGATTGTTCGTGAATTTATTCGCTGGGTTTTAACTGACGGCCAGCAGTATATTGCTGAAGCCGGTTACATTTCTGTTGCTCCTGATAGGCTTCAGGAGAGCTTAGGTATGCTTGACGAACAATGGAAGAATTACAATGACAACGAAGAAAATTAAATATTTGTTGTCCAAATGGACAATGAAGGCATTGACTATTGCTGTCACTTTGATAGTTGTGCTTATGGTTTTTGGTTTATTGAAAAATCTCTCGCAATACTTAATGCTGAACCGCTTAGCGAGTTGCTATTCTCTACTTCATGGAAGCCTTTTCAGGGCGAATTTGGTTTCTTTCCGTTCATTATGGGAACAATATGGGTTACATGCGTAGCACTAATTATAAGCGTTCCATTTTCATTGTTTACAGCTATATACCTCTCAGAGTATGCATCTCCCAGGATGCGCGAGTGGGTAAAGCCATTTATAGATCTTTTGGCGGGAATTCCTTCGGTTATCTATGGCGTCTGGGGTGTCCTGGCAATAATACCATTGATAAAAAACTATATTGCGCCATTTTTTGGTGTCCGTTCAACGGGGTATAGTGTTTTGGCCGGCGGTATTGTTCTGGCTATTATGATCTTTCCGTTTATCGTTAATATTCTTATAGAGGTCTTTCAGTCAATTCCACGGCAGATGAAAGAAGTTTCTCTGGCGTTGGGAGCTACACAATGGGAGACAATAAAATTTGTTACATTAAAAAAGGCGATGCCGGGACTTGTTGCTGTTATTATGTTGGGATTGTCCAGGGCTTTTGGAGAGACTATGGCGGTACTTATGGTGACAGGAAACGTTGCAAAGATTCCGCATAGTATTTTTTCTCCTGCTTACCCTCTGCCAGCCTTGATTGCCAATAATTATGGAGAATTGCTTACGATACCTTTGTACGATTCAGCTCTGTTATTTTCTGCATTGCTTCTATTGGTTGTTGTTTTATTTTTTAACGTGATGTCAAAAGTTATTCTCAGAATTATAGAGAAGAGGATGCGATGATAAGAAAAAGAAGGGTTGAAGAGAGGTTTTTTAAGGGGATAATGATCATCTCAACGATGATTGTCATAGGCGTCTTGATTTTGATATTATCGATGGTTATTGTCAAAGGGCTCGGTTCGTTGAACTTAGCTATGATAACTCAAACGCCCAAAGGAGGGTATTATCTAGGAAAAGAGGGTGGCGTGTTAAATGCTATTGTAGGGTCCCTATATCTTGCTGGTGGTGCGACGTTTTTAGCTATGATTGTCAGTATTCCTATAGTTTTATACCTAAATGTATTTGTACATCCTCGAAGTCGTTTCGCTATTTTCACTCGTTTTTCTTTAGATGTTTTATGGGGTATTCCTTCTATTGTTTACGGTGCCTTTGGCTTTACGATAATGCTTTTTTTTGGAATGAAAGCTTCGCTTATCAGTGGTATTATCACTATTGCATTACTTGAGCTTCCTATTATGGCGAGAACCATGGATGAGGTTATGAAAATGGTTCCGCGGGGGCTGAAAGAAGCTTCATATGCTTTGGGGGCTGACAAGGTTGATACGGCTTTTTCTGTTATGGTTCGTCAGGCGATGCCTGGGATTGTAACAGGGGTTCTTGTTGCATTCGGGAGAGGTATAGGTGATACTGCTGCTGTTATCTTTACGGCAGGTTTTACTGATTATATCCCCTCGTCGTTATTTGATCCTGTTGCGACTCTTCCGCTGGCAATATTTTTCCAGTTGAATACCCCTTTTCCTGAAGTTCAAAATAGAGCATATGCTTCGGCGTTTATTTTAACAGCGATCATTTTAATTGTCTGTATAGCATCGAGAGTTGTTGCTAAAAGGTATACTAAACATATCGTAAAATAGGTGGAGATATGGATTATAGATGTCATCTTGCCGTTAAAGATTTTGAGGTTTTTTATGGAGAAAAACGTGTTTTAAACAAAATCAGTATTGAGATCCCTGATAAAAAGATTACAGCTATTATAGGCCCCTCGGGTTGTGGAAAAACTACGTTATTACGGTCGTTTAATAGGCTGGTTGATACAATCCCCGAAGTGAGAACGTCTGGAGAAATACTTGTCGATGGTGAAAATATCTTCAATCCAAATGTGGAGATTACTGAGATAAGAAAGCGGATGGGGTTGCTTTTTCAGAGACCCTATCCTTTGCCGATGTCAATTTATGATAACATTGCATATGGTCCACGGATACACGGAGAAAAGAACAAGAAAAAGTTAACAAATATTGTAGAACATTATCTTAAAGAGGCGAGTCTTTGGGACGAAGTGCAAGATAGGCTTGGGGAACCTGCTTCCAGGCTTTCATTGGGCCAGCAGCAAAGGCTTTGCTTGGCTAGAGGCCTTGCTGTTGAGCCTGAAATTATTTTAGGGGATGAGCCCACATCTGCTTTGGATCCATTGTCAAGTCAAAAGATCGAGCAGAAGTTCCTAGAGCTCAAGGATAAGTATACGATGGTTATTGTTACGCATATCTTGCGCCAGGCGGTGAAGCTTGCCGATTATGTTGTTTTTCTTTACTTGGGGGATATCATTGAACATGGGCCTGCGGAAGAGTTTTTTAATAATCCTAAGGAAAAAATGACAAAAGAATATATAAAAGGTGTTGTTTATTGATGTTTTAGATGGTGATGAATTTTATAGCGGCATCGACTGCTTTAGAACATTCTTCTATGAGTGGATTAAGGCGAGCAAATTTCACAAGGTCTGCGTATGACAAGAATGTTGAAAGGTATTCTTGAGTTGATGGTATGAAGGTTGGGTGTCTCCTTACATCAAATAGGAATTCTTCTGTGGTTTTTTCCGGGGCTTTCAGAAGATATTGCTCTTCGATGTATGTGCGTATTATGTTTGTCAATTCAACGTAGTATTGTTCAAATTGTTCCCTGTTCGGCAGTTCTTTCTTTTGCAGCTTTGAGATAGCTTCTAATGCACGCTCCTGTGGCGAGGTGTGAGGCCGACATAGATGTTTTGTGTTGATTCTTTTGTATATTTTTTTTGCTATAATCATCAATAGGATGAATACGCCGATAAAGATTATCCATTTCCGTGGAAGGTTGTGACTGTCGATAACCTGCTGCGCTTGCTGTTTTCCTAGCTCTCTGATGGCTTCTTTGTTTTTTTTGTTAATCGCTATGATTGGGGCATCGGTCAGGGGCAGGAGTGTGATGTCAATGTTTTCTTTGGGGATACTTTCATGAGATGCTACGAATATTTCATATACGTTGCCATATAACATCACTACGGTATTTTCTTCGTGAAGTGAAGTGAATGGAATGTCAATGATGCTGAGATTCGTTGTCCCCAGGATGCTAGGTTCGAAGGTATAGGTGACATGTTGCAAAAGGTTTCCGTTGTCGAGGTGTTCTGGGGGAAGTATTTCTTCGGACTCTAGAAGAAAAGATGTGATAATATTTTCTCGTATCGTGCCGAAGTCAGGCTTGTGAGTCGGAGGGAACTCAAGGTTGATGTCGATGGCTAGGAGATCGTCGACGTAAAACTCTTGTTTCGACAGTGTTATATCTGCTGAGAATGGCGAAGCGCTCTCTATCCTGTATTCTTCACAAACTCTCGAAAAATCCGAATCGTTTGTCTTCCCCGAGATTTCGTGAGAAATACAGGCTAATAGAAAAAGTATAAGTAGAAGGGATGATGCTTTCCTCATGATCTCCATTTTTTTTGTTTTTCTCTGATAGTAAAATACTCATGGATGGCATCGACATATGATCTGTCAGTGCTGATATTAATAAACCCCGCTCCAATTTTATTCATAAGTATTTTATTGCGTTCGAGGTGCTGAATGTTCTGCTGAGCCAGATGCTGATGCGTCTCCCGTAAAGAAGTATCGATTAATACTGATTCTCCTGTTTCTAGATCGCGAAGCGTTACTAGTCCCATTGATGGTATGTCATATTCTCTGGGATCGCTGAGACATATCGATATAAGGTCGTAACGTTTTGCTATGATTGTACATTCGTGGGAGTAGTCTGGGTTTATAAAGTCGGAGATTATGAAACATATTCCACTACGTTTCTGGACCTTGCCGAGAAACGACAGTGCCATTCCTATATCTGTCTTCTTTCCTTCTGGCTTGAAGACTATAAGCTCCCTGATGGCGCGTAGGACGTGTTTTATTCCTTTCTGTGGAGGTAAATATTTTTCTATGGTGTCGGAGAATAGTATGAGTCCGACTTTGTCATTATTTTTTATTGCAGAGAAAGCTAAGACAGCACTGATTTCTGCTATGATGTCATTTTTTTGTTTGCCTGTGGTTCCGAAATGTGTCGACGCTGAAACGTCGACAAGGATCATAACGGTTATTTCACGTTCCTCGCGGAAATTTTTGACGAACGGGAAATTCATGCGAGCCGTAACATTCCAGTCGATGCTTCGTATGTCATCTCCTGGTTGGTATTCCCGGACGTCTTCGAATTCAATACCTTGTCCTTTGAAGACGGAATGATACGCGCCAGCAAGGATGTCGTTGACAGTCCTGTTTGTGCGTATTTGTATGCGGCGGACATTTTTGAAAATCTCTTTGGCAATGACGGACATGTTACGGTACGAGTAAAGTGTCTAGAATCTTGTCTATGATATCATCAGTGGAGATCTCTTCGGCCTCAGCTTCATATGACAGTCGCATTCGGTGTCTTAGGATATTATGAGCGATTGTTTTTACGTCGTGAGGCGTGACGTATCCGCGGTTGTCGAGGAATGCATGGGCTTTGGCTGCTCTTGTCAAAGCAAGACTTGACCGAGGCGAAGCGCCGAAGTCCAAAAGCCCTTCGATGTCAATCTTGAACGTTTGTGGTGATCTAGTAGCGAAAATGATGTCGAGGATATATTCTGTGACCTTTTCATCGATATATATGTCGTCGACAATTTCACGTATTTTTAGTATTTCTTCTGTATTTATGACTGCGGAGACTTGTGGCTTATTGGCCCGGCGGGACATCCTTGCTATAATTTCTTTTTCTTCTTCTCGGTTTGGATAGTCGATTTTTATTTTCATCATAAATCTGTCGGTTTGTGCTTCCGGCAGAGGGTATGTTCCTTCGAGTTCCACAGGGTTCTGTGTGGCGAGAACCATGAAGGGTGTTCCTGTGGAGAATGTTTCATTGCCTATAGTAACCTGTCGTTCTTGCATGACTTCTAATAGTGCCGATTGTACCTTAGGAGGAGCGCGGTTTATTTCATCGCCGAGGACGATGTTGGTGAAAATAGGGCCTTTCTTCATGGAAAATGTGCCGTCTTTTGGGTTGTATATCGATGTTCCTATTAGGTCGGCGGGGAGTAGGTCTGGAGTGAACTGTATGCGTTTGAAGTCGCAGTCGATAACCTTGGCCAAGGTGTTGACCGACAGTGTTTTGGCGAGTCCTGGGAGTCCCTCGAGAAGAACGTGGCCGTCAGCAAGAAGAGCTATCAATAGGTGATCGATGAGCTTAGTTTGTCCAACAATAACCTTGGCAATCTCTTTTTTTACGCAACCGAATCTTTCGTTGTTTTCCCGTACTATTGAATTGAGGTCTCGAATATCTATGGTCATATCATTGTTCCAGAAGTTAAAAATTTAATGGTGGTATAGTCGTGTTCTAAATGTAGAACGATTATGACTGATGTTATGAGGAAAGTCTATGTGCTCAAAGAAATATAGTGAAGAACAATTTTACGAATTGGTGGAACAATCGTTGCTTAAGGAGGGAAATTAAGAAACAAGATTTTCTTGAGGATTGTCAATCCCCTTTGAGTAAGTATTTTATATATTCATTTTCTTCGTCATATTTTTTGAAGTGTTCTTTCTCGAAGCAGTGAAGCGACGCTATGTTGTTTTTTTTTATTTCTGCATAAAGGGTATCGATTTTTAGAATATCGCGAGCATAGGCGCATAATGATCGTAACAGTTGCCTGCCATACCCTCTGCTGCGGTAGTCTGTGGCTATTGTTAGCGATATCAAGGCAGTGTTGTTATCGATGTTCAGTCTGGCTGTGCCAATAGATCTACCATCGTTTTCTGCAATAAAGATGATGACGTCTTTGTCGAAAAGTGCCCTTAAAAACCATTGTTGGTGCTCTTTCCATGGAATAATCCGCGAATCTTTTGACATAGCTCTAGAGTGTTGATCGTTACGCCATGTCCATAAGCGTATATTATCCGAGAGCAGGGCTAGTCTAAGATTAATGCTCAAACATATGTTCAAATGAGTTTCTCCGGCAACAATATTGTAAATGTTGAGCCCATTTCAACTTCCGACGATACGCGTATGGATCCATGATGCTTTTCGATGATAGACTCGACGATTGATAGCCCTAGTCCTGATCCTCCCAATTTTTTGGAGCGTGGTTTATCGACACGATAAAAACGCTGGAAAATATTGGGTAAGTCTTTGCTGGAGATGCCTATTCCATTGTCAGAGATGCTCAAAGAAATTTTTTCGTCAATTTTATCAATGGTTATTGTGATATGTGCTGGTGGAAGGGAATATTTTACGGCATTGGTTAGGAGGTTCATTATGGCTAGGCTAAGCAGTTCCTTGTCGGCAATGATATATGAAGGCGATGAAGTGTTTTTTATTATGGTCACATTAGCATTGTGATGGACTGATATAAGTCTTTTTTGGCAGTTTTCTGCCAGAATGAGAAGGTCGAGCTTCTGAAGACGCGAAGCGGGAAGGTTTTCTATGTCTGCCAATATTAACAGGCTTTTTACTAAAGAAGTCATTCTATTGCAATTGCGCAAGATCTTTTCCGTAACGGTGAAAATTTGGTCTTGAGATAGTGAAGGATTGTCATGCAGAGCTTCGGCAAAGCCCTGGATGATAGTAATCGGGGTTTTGAGCTCATGAGAGGCGTTGGCGATGAAGTCTTTGCGCATCTCTAAAAGGCGGTAGTGAATAGAGTTGTCTTGTAAGATGAGAATAGCTCCGCTGCGGTCTTTTGTCGGTGCTGTGATAACGTCGAGATATATCTCACCGCTATTATTTTCTAACGATACCATCGTGGTAAAAATCTCATCGGTATCTTTACTTTTCTTGAGAAGATCTAGGCATTCAGGTTGTTTTGCGAGAGAGAAGTGTTTGTTAATTAGATGTTTTTTTTGAATATTTAGAAATTTTAGCGATATAGCGTTGGCGTATGTTACCGTCATCTCACTGTCTACAGCAATAACACCTTCAATGAGCGATTCAAGTATAGCTTCTTTTTCATTCTGCTCATACTTCAGCGTTTCTATTTGGGCCTTAACGCGTTGCGATAGGGAATGCAATGTCGTAGCAAGTTTCCCGAACTCATCTTTGCGGTTTACAAGTTCATGAATTTTTATTTCCGAGGTATCGTCATTGAGATTTTGTTGATATGGAATGACGGCTTTGATGATTTTTTGTATTGGTCGGCTTAGGTGGAGCATCATCAGCCAGGTCATAATGAAGAAGAGGAATAATAAAATAGAGCTCAAAGTCAAAAAGCCTATTTTTATATCCATGTAAAGAGAATTTATGTATTCGAGAGGGAAGGCTGTTCTCAGAATGAATGTTTCACCCTGAAAGTTGAAAACCTTGGCATGATATGCAAATGACTGCCCAATAAGTCGTGAATAGCTTTCGTGATACCCACTACCTTTTTCTAAGGCTTCGCGAACCTCTGGGTGATCAGTGATGTAGGTTTTGTTAAATTGTGGTCCATTGATTTTTTTAATGTGCGTATCATACAATGATCTTCCTTCGCTATCAAGAAGCCCTACGCGAAAAAAAATGAGATTCTTTCGACTTTTGAGACGTTGAATTATCATATCTGTGCTGGAAGATGTCTGTATGTGTTCGATCAATTTAAGAGATTTATCTTCCATATCATTAAATACAATTCTTCTCATCGAATTTGTTGCAAAAGGGTACATGATGGCGAGAGATATGAAATATATAAGAATGTAGCTTATTAAGATTTTTTTTCGAAAACTTAGCATTGTTAGTCTACTGTGGAAGGGTTTTTGGGTTTTTGCTTGCGTAATATTCTTCAATGGATTCATCAGATCTTTGAATATATACGATAGTAGCAATTCTGTGAATATAACATTATCATCATTCGGTGTTCGACTTTGCAAAATTTATCTAAATTTAAGTTTGCCTTGGTCCTAGTGCTTCGTCGGACGAGATGTTTTTTCGCTAATATTACGATTTTAAAATCTTATAGTGTATACTTCGTTTTCTCAATTTTCAGAAAAGAAGTAACACCTAATTTTATTTTTGTTATCGGTTCCTGAATTTATTCCGATATGGTTTGATTCGCGTAACGTTAGTTAGTTATAATTTATTTAAGGATGGAGGTTGTAGAAATGACTTATATGAATGCAGTATGTCCAATATCTGGGCAGTCGGGTAAAGAAGAAATATTAAATAGTGTGACACATGGTATAGGTGTTCTCCTGAGTATTGTGGGGCTTGTTTTTGTCGTAGTATTATCCAGTATATATGGCAATGTATGGCATATTGTGAGTTGTAGCGTGTATGGATCTACGATGGTATTGCTGTACTCTGCATCGACTTGGTATCACGGATGTCGTGGAGGTAAGCTCAAGGGTGTTCTTCAGGTTCTGGACCACATCTGCATTTCTCTTTTCATTGCAGGGTCGTATACACCTTTTGCCCTAGTTTCTCTTCATGGTACATGGGGATGGAGCCTATTTGGTGTTATTTGGGGAATGGCGCTTGTAGAGCTTGTGTTAGAGCTATTCTTTGCTGGGAAAAGCGATCTTCTTTCTACTATAATATATCTTGCCATGGGGTGGGTGTCGGTTATTGCGATAGTGCCTTTGGTAAAGAGCCTGTCATTGGGAGGCAGTGTATTGTTTATTTCTGGTGGCATTGCATATAGTCTCGGAACAATTTTCTATTTATGGGAGAAGCTTCCATTTAATCATTCCATCTGGCATCTCTTTGTTCTGGCAGGAAGTATTTGTCATTATTGCACTATTTTGTTCTATGTTGTTCCTATGAAATAAGTTTTTTGATATAGCATAGGAAGAGAAAAATATTTTAAGAGGGAATGGGCATGAAAGAACTCAAAGCCATGTTTGAGCCTAAGTCTGTAGCGATTATAGGCGCTTCGCGGAACAAAAGTGCTGTAGGCTATTCAATACTGAATAACCTTGTGAATGGTTTTAAAGGGAAAATCTTTCCCGTAAATCCTAAAGCTGCAGAAATTGATGGGTTAAGGTGTTACCCTTCTGTTATGGATATCTCTGGCGATGTCGATCTGGCTGTAATTGTTATTAAAAATAATTTCGTTCCGTTCGTTATGAAAGAATGTGCTGAAAAGGGTGTGAAAGCTGTGATCATCATTTCGGCAGGTTTCAGGGAAATCGGAGTCGACGGGAAGATTCTCGAGCAAGAAGTAATAGATATTGCTAGAGAATATGGCATCTCGGTTATTGGTCCAAATTGCCTTGGGGTTATCAATACTGATCCTTCTATTGTTATGAATGCTTCATTTTCACGTGTCATGCCAAAATCAGGGAACGTTGCCTTTATTTCCCAAAGCGGGGCATTATGCACGGCTGTTCTGGACTATGTTAAAGATAAGAACATTGGTTTTTCGAAGTTTATCAGTGTCGGGAACAAGGCTGATATTAATGTGGTAGATCTTGTTCGTTATCTTAAGGATGACCCGAAGACAGATGTTATTCTGATGTATATCGAAGATCTTATCGAGGTGAGAGAGTTTATAGAAATTGCCCGAGAGACAGCGCTAAATGGTAAGCCTATACTTGCTATTAAATCTGGTAGGACGCCTCAGGGAGCGAAAGCTGCTAGTTCACATACTGGATCTTTGATGGGTGCCGACGAGGTTTACGATGCCATGTTTGATCAGGCAGGTGTCTTACGGATGGATTCTGTTGCAGATATTTTTGATTATACTACGGCTTTTGCTAATCAACTTATTCCTAAAGGTGATCGCGTAGCTATCGTTACTAATGCAGGAGGACCAGGAATTATTGCTACCGACGCATGTGTGCGTTATGGAATAAAGATGGCGAAATTTGAAGAGGCGACAACTCAGCGTTTGAAAGAGTGTTTGCCATCGACGGCTAATATTTCAAACCCTGTAGACGTTATTGGCGATGCCAGGCATGATCGCTATGAGAGCGTTCTCGATCAGCTAATTGAAGACTCTAATGTCGATGGTATTATTATTATTCTTACTCCGCAGTCTGTGACTAATATTAAAGAGATCGCTGATGTTATTGTTAGCTATTGTAAAAAGACCGACAAGACGATTCTGACGTGTTTCATGGGAAGTTCCGATATCGCTAAAGGAGTTAAGGTTCTGGAACGTGAGCACATACCGCATTATTCATTTCCAGAGGATGCCGCTAAGACATTTGCTGGCATGGTTCATTATCGGGATATGTGTGATAGAAAACACGTTGATTTTGAAAAATACCATGTCGATGTCGACACTGTTGAATCTATCATTGCTGAAGCTAAGAATTCAGGCGAAACCTTCCTGACAATCAATCAGGGTATGGATATCTTTAAAGCTTATGGGTTCCCAACTCTTCCTTATGGTTTCGGAAAAGATAAGGAAGATGTTGTTTCTATTGCTGGCGAAATTGGATTCCCCGTAGTACTTAAGGTCGTGTCTAGGGATATTATCCATAAATTCGATGTCGGTGGGGTAGTAATGAACCTAAACAGCAAAGAAGATGTAGCAGAGGCATATGAAAAGATGCGGGCTTCAATTGCTTTAAAACTTCCTGATGTTGACATTGATGGAGTGTTTATTCAGTCTATGGGAAAGGCTGGCAGAGAAGTTATTCTCGGGATGAATCATGATGCTCACTTTGGCGATGTGATGATGTTCGGGCTTGGTGGTATATATGTGGAGGCTTTAAAAGATGTATCGTTTAGAGTCGCACCTATACAGGAATACGAAGCTCGGCAGATGATTAAAGATATAAGGACTCATAAAATTCTTGAAGGGCTCAGGGGTGAGAAGCCTTCAGATATTGAAACGATTGTAGATTGCCTTAAAAGGCTTTCACAGCTGTCTTGTGATCATCCGGATATTAAAGAGATCGACATTAATCCGCTTCTTGTGTATGAACAAGGACAAGGCGCAAGAGTCGTTGATGCAAGAATTGTTATACAAAAGAAATAGGATTGAGGAGAGAAAACTGTGTATATTGCCATTCCAAAGGAAACGTTCCCTGGGGAACGTCGGGTGCCGATGGTGCCCGGAAATATTGAAAAGTTGGTAAAAAAGGGCGTTATTGTGCGCATAGAGAAAGGATTGGGTGAGGCTATAAAGTACACAGACGAGATGTATAAGGCGGCTGGTGCAGAGGTGGTTTCTGATACAGATGCTCTTCTCAGGACGGCAGATGTCATTCTCAGAGTCAGGAAGCCTTCTGCTGAAGAAGCGTCCCTTTGTAAGCCGGGTGCGATCCATATTAGTTATCTCGATCCATTCTTTGATCCAGATCTTGTTGCCGTATTGAAAGACAATAGAATCAGTGCTGTTAGCGTTGAGATGATTCCAAGAACGACTATAGCCCAGAAGATGGACGCTTTAAGTTCTCAGGCATCTTTAGGCGGGTATGTTGCGGTGATCTTGGCCGCCGAGCGTTTAGATAAGATCTTTCCTATGATGATGACGCCGTCTGGCACGATATCGCCATCACGTGTCTTTATTATAGGTGCTGGTGTTGCGGGGCTTCAGGCTATAGCGACAGCTAAGCGTCTTGGAGCGCGTGTTGAGGCTTTTGATACTCGACCGATTGTTGAGACAGAGGTCAAGTCTCTTGGAGCGAGGTTTCTTAAGATTAGCCTGGGCGAAACAGGACAGACTGGAGGAGGGTATGCCAAAGCTTTGACCGACGAACAGCTTGAAAAGCAAAGGCAAGGGATGGCTAAGGCATGTGCCAATGCTGATGTCGTCATCACGACAGCGCAGCTTTTTGGTCGAGAGGCTCCGCGTATAATCACCAGGGATATGATAGCAATGATGTCTCCGGGATCGGTCATCATTGATATGGCTGTGGAGACTGGCGGGAACGTTGAAGGGTCGGTCTTGGACGAAGAGGTGGACATCGACGGGGTGAAAGTCGTAGGTCTTGGCAATCTTCCGGGAAGGGTTGCTGTTCATGCTAGCGAGATGTATTCTAACAATTTGTACAATTTTATCGATGAGTTTTGGGATGAAGAAAGGAAGGAGATAATCTTGGATCGTACTAATGAGATCATTGCCGGTTGCTTGGTAACTCATGAAGGTGAGATTGTTAACGATATGGTAAAAGAGAGGGTTGGAAAATAATGGAAACACATACTGTTATTTATCTTTTATTTATTTTGATTCTTTCTATTCTGCTTGGTTTTGAGCTGATAAGAAAGGTTCCTTCTATTCTTCATACGCCTTTAATGTCCGGTGCCAATGCTATTTCAGGTATCGTTCTTGTTGGTGCTATTGTTGCTGCTGGGGCAGGCTCGGGGTCTTATAGTACTATTCTAGGGTTTCTGGCTGTGGTTTTTGGCACAATCAATGTCGTTGGTGGATATCTGGTTACAAACCGAATGTTGTCGATGTTTAAGAAGAAAAAAGTGGAAGGGGACAAATGAACCAGTCAATAATTAATCTTATATATCTTCTGTGTGCAGTATTTTTTATTCTAGGACTGAAGTTATTGAGTTCTCCTGCTACAGCGCGTAGAGGTAACTTGCTGTCGGCATTCGGGATGCTTCTTGCTGTCGTTGTGACGCTTTTTGATCAGAATGTTTTGACGATGAATTGGATATTCCTTGGACTCGTAGTTGGGACGGCTATAGGCATTCCCGCGGCGCTGTTTGTCTCTATGACGGCTATGCCAGAGATGGTAGGGCTTCTCAATGGATCTGGAGGCTTGGCGAGTCTTTTGCTTGCTTGGTCATCGTATAGTGCAAATTGGGGTAAACCTGTTGATAATCCTACTGTCAATGCGGTAGCTGTATTTTTGTCGGTATTGATCGGAGGCGTAACCTTCTCCGGAAGTTTTATTGCCTGGGGAAAGCTCAAAGGTGTTAAATGGATTCCTGATAAGCCTTGGATATTTCCTGGTCAGAAGATTATAAACGCGTTGTTGTTCGTGGCATTGTTGCTTTTTGGAGTATTGTATTGTGCTGGTCCATCGACGATATTTGGTTATACATTGCTTGCATTAGCGACATGTATTGCTATTGTGTTGGGGATAATGGCTGTGTTGCCCATTGGCGGAGCAGACATGCCGGTGGTTATTTCCCTATTGAATAGCTATTCTGGGTTAGCGGCTTGCATGGCGGGGTTTGTTATAAATAACAATCTGCTTATCGTTGCAGGAGCATTGGTGGGTGCTAGCGGGATAATCCTTACGGCGATAATGTGTAAGGCGATGAATCGTTCTCTGATAAACGTTCTTTTTAGCGGTTTCGGTTCAGATGTCGCCACTTCCGCTGGTGGAAAAGGCGGAGAGATGAAGCCTATAACTCCGGAGGATGCATATTATATTCTTGAGGCTGCAGATTCTGTCGTTATTGCTCCGGGCTATGGCCTTGCAGTCGCACAGGCTCAGCATGTTGTCCGTGAGCTTGGCGATGTTCTGGAAGCCAACGGAGCGGAGGTTAGGTATGCCATACATCCTGTGGCTGGACGTATGCCTGGGCATATGAATGTCCTTCTCGCCGAAGCTAACGTGCCATACGATCAACTTGTAGAGCCTGGGGATGTTAATCCTATAATGGAGACCGTTGACGTGTGTATCGTTATAGGTGCCAATGATACGGTAAATCCAGATGCTCGTGACGATGAGACAAGTCCGCTATATGGTATGCCTATAATTGAAGCTGATCGTGCGAGGACGGTCTTCGGACTGAAGCGTGGCAAGGGCAAGGGATTTGCAGGTATTGAAAATCCGCTTTTCACCAACGAGAATACGCGTATGCTTTTCGGTGATGCTAAAGGTACTGTATCGAATCTCGTTGCGCAGTTTA
>Ga0307991_1000313_pt1 | contig 36005 bp, 31 predicted proteins | sample EllFjometagen131_FD_203146 | JGI IMG/M metagenome (GOLD analysis project Ga0307991, IMG submission 203146) | Marine microbial communities from Ellis Fjord, Antarctic Ocean - #131 | ecosystem: Environmental > Aquatic > Marine > Unclassified | place: Southern Ocean | collected 2014-10-08 | reverse complement strand
GAGCACGACCTTGCCAAGGTCGGGGTCGCGGGTCCGAGTCCCGTTTCCCGCTCAAAGTCCCGATACCGATAAGTCGGAGTCGGGATTTTTTCTTGAAACAATTGCTCGTCCCGATAGCTATCGGGAGGTGAATTGCCTCCAGCGCGGAGGATTCACAAGACAATGCTCGAGTGGTGGAATTGGTAGACACGTTGGACTTAAAATCCAATGACCATTGCGGTCGTGCGGGTTCAAGTCCCGCCTCGAGTACGGAAAGCCGGCTTTTTATAGGTCGGCTTTTTTGTTTGGGTACAACATAGGTACAACAATTTATTCGAATCATTTTTGAAGTACATAAATTTATATGTCTGTATGCATACACTCCTATATTAAAAAGGTATATTCAATCTGCTTTTTTAATTAAATCGGACTATTGAGATTTTAATTCTGAAACAAGGGAGTGATAATCCAGATTCTTCATTCTATTCTCCCGAATAAACCGCAAAGCCTTTTTAAATTTGGCTTTATTCACATTTTGCGAAGCAACATCGTAAATCCCAAGTTCCACCAAACATTCACGTCCTGATTTGCCGGATTTTGAGTCTGTTAGGGAGGTAAGGTCATTTTTTAATTGAACTATGTCATTTTCGGATAAAATCCAGTTGTCATCAATACCCAAGGAAGAAAGAATAATGTGCGCCATATTCCTTTGTCCTTTTGTTGGAACTCCATTATCTACAAGGTCGGGTGCAAAAATCTCGTCTGAAATTTGTTGAGAGCGTAAAACAAGGTATGGAAAAGTGACATTGATACTCCGTATATTTTTCATTCCCATTAACGGTAAATTATTGCCAGGCAATTGAATCGTGAAATTTTCTGAGCCAACATTTATACTCCGGCTTCCATCTGGGTTGAGTACTCCCATCAAGTCGTTTCTAAGTTGAAACTGAACTTTGTCTGGTTTTGCTTCATTCAGGACAGACAATTCCTCTTTGTAAGTTTTGAGCAATCCGCCTTTTTCTTTGATTCTTGCTTTCAATTCTGACCGCTTGGGATCATCTGGTGACAATTTATCCAGTTCTGTATTGAGGTTTTGGATTTCATCGTTCAGGTTCTCAATGTCAGAATTTCTGGATTGTATCTTCTTTTCGATGTTCTTTTTGTATTTCTTTTCTTGTTTGAGCGTGTAATCGAACGACTTTACTGTATTTATACCTTTTGTGTTGAAGGTGCGTTGTATGTCGAGTTTTGTTTCTGTTGAAATATCGGAGCTTCTTTCGATTTCAAATAGTACCATATCAAAGGAGTTGTCCGTTGTGAAATTTGAGTTACTGATAATGGTTTCTATTGCTTTACGTTCGGTTGATGGTTTTGTTTTAGCAAAGTCATACAACGTCAGGATTTTGCCCCAATTTTCCACAAATGTTTTTAGTTCAGGTTCTTTCTTGAATGTGGCAATAAGCGTTTTGAGTATTTTCTCTCCTGTTTTTCCATTGGAAGTGAGGTTTTCTTTTAGAAGAATAGCTGTTTGAAGCTTTGTTCGTTTTTCTGAATGATCAATATTCCGTAAAATATATTCTGCTAAATGGTTTTCAGTTACAGACCTGTCTATTGCTTTATATTTTACTATGTACTGGTTGGCTAGATTTGTAGCTTCAATATTATTGGGAAAATAAATAGTTAAAAACTCATGCAAGTTTTCGGATGTAACCTCATCATCCTGAATTGCATTTAATTCTGTATCTATATTTTGTTCTGCAATATTTTGTTCTTCTTTCTCAACAATCTTTTGTTTTTCTCGGAGTCCTTTGATAGAATTAGCTTGGTCAATAAGACTGGAAGCATTATTCCTCCCAGAGGAATCAGCAGTTTCATTTTCTGAAACCACTGATTTTTGCATAGTTGAAAATTTTCCCAAATCTTTTTGCATTGCCCCATTATATACAGGTTTCCTGAACAATTTCAAAGTTAGATTATTTTGGTTTATTTTAATCAGGGGCTAAATCTTTAAAGTGCTTCTCCCAAAGTTCAACCTGTTCCTTATGGAAAACTACATCATTGTTAAAAAAAGAATAAGCTGAATCAAATGTTTGGTCCTTTGTAGTAATTCCGATTTTTTCAAATTCAGCTTTGAGAGTTAGTATTTCAATTTCGTTCACCTCCTTAAAACTCCAATTTATGAAATGATAAAAAATTTTGTATTCATTTGACCCTTTTGTAAGAGTGTCAGGATCAAGGATATTTGACCGGATTGAGTAGTCTATTTTTGTTTTATTTTTCTGTTCCTGTCCAAATATCGGCAGGCAGAATACTTCAAATAATATAACTAATAAGATGGTTTTGATTGTTTTTTGGCGGTTTTCGGTAAATAAATTCATGATTTATCTTTCTATTTTCTTGCCGTGTAGGTTCTTCAAGACAATATGAATAAATGAAAAAAGGCGTGAACCTACGCTAGATCCAGTTTACCGAGGTACCGCCAAGCACCCAACAGGACTGAATTAGTTTCAGAACACGCCCATACAAGCGCATTCGCTAATTCATATCTTCCTGTTTGAAATTTTTGGCGGTTTTCGGCAAAAGAAATGATAGCAACGCTATTCTTTATATGTTTTTATTTTATTAAGTCATTTATTATTTTGTTTTAACAAAATTAGTAGAAAATTTCTAAATTAATACCAGTTTTTCTTAATATAGATAAGTAAATTATTTCCTTTATTTTTCGCTTTGTTCTTTTATTCTTTCATTGACAATTCTTAGCATCTTTTTACTTAAAGTATCTTCTGAATACAAAAGAATTGCATTTTCATATGATTCTTTTGCAAGAATGTCTTTGTTCAAGACAAAGTAGACATTACCTAATCCATTATAAGCTTGAGATATGGGATTTATCTCTATAACTTTACTATATGCATCAAAGGCATCATTCCATTTCCCACATCTATAATTAATAGAGGCAATGTGGAACCAAGCAAGAGAATTTTTATTATTATGTTTAACTGCTTGTTGCAGAAAATTTAAAGCTTCTATGGGATTATTTAAACTTAACTCAATATGCCCTAGCCCGGCAAGGGCATCGGAATTATTGGGATCAATATTTAAAGCTTTTTGATAACCTTCTTTTGCTTCGTCGAGCAAGCTAAGGTAAGCATTTGAACTTCCGATACCTATAAATGCTTTAGAAGAGTGTGGATTTATTATTGATAGTTTTTCAAAAAAATGTCGAGCTTCAATATAATTACCAAGTGTCAATTCACAACTTCCAAGTTTAAGAAGAGCTTCTGAGTGGTTACTATCAATCCGAATTACATTTTGGTACATATCTTTAGCATTCTGAATATCTCCTAACTCGTTGAAATATATATTTCCAATCATTAAATACACCTCATAATCCTCATGATCAATTTCTATCACTTTGTTATAATTGGTGATTGCCTCTTGAATATTTCCTAAAGAAAAATTAGCATTGCCTAATCCAAGATAAGCTAAAGATCCTCTTTCGTATACTTCAACATTATTAAGTGATTTATTATAGTATTTGATTGCTGTTTTATAATCCTCCTGAAAATAATATGTTTTTGCTAAATTTACATAGGAATCATACTTTGAGTAATTCAATTCAATCAACTCTTCAAAAATTAATCTCGATTCATTTAGACTATCTAGATTCATTTTTGCCTCACCTAATAATAGTAGGGCACTTAGATTCTTATTATTTATTGAAAGATTTTGTTTAGCGATTTCATGAACTTTATGATAGTTTCTTTCTGAAAAGAATAACGATGCTAAATTATTTCTTAATGCTGGATTTAAGGAATCAATTTTAAGTCCTGCTTTTGTTGATCTAAAAGCATCTTCAATTTTACCTTGTAAAAATTGTGCGCTTCCTAGGTTTATATATATTTCTGTACTAGGAGCTTGTTGAAGACTTTGTTTTAAATATTTTTCTGCTGAAACATAATCATTATTTAGCAAACAAGCTATACCGATATAATTGTCAAGTATGGATGAGTTTTTTGAATTTCTTATACTCAAAAACCCTTTTATTGCCATCTTAAAATTTCTTTTTCTGTACTGATAAATAGCCGAAAAAAAATAGATCATGAAATCGATATCTCCGAATAGCTCTCCTTCATCTAAACTTGAAAGATTGATATTTCTAAAATTAGAAGTTGTTCTTTCATGAGGATCCTGAAACAATTCTGTTTTATTACCAATATATTTTAATTGAATATCTCCCATTAAAACAGATTCATTATGGGCTAAATAGTTCCCAAATATTATTAAATCTGCATTGTGAAATTTTTTCCAATAATTAGCACTGTCAATATCAAATTCACTACTAATATACCGATCCCAATATTTTGTTTTTGATTCTAGAGAATCTATAATATTCAAATCTTTCAACCTGTCTGCAATTATTCCACCAACATCTACATAGCCAGTATTGTAGTTCTTAAATGGCAACACTAATACTTTGTATGATTTATCCTCAGAGGAGAAAAATGGATTTAATCTATCATTTTGGAATATCAAGTTCACAATCCAAAAGGTTCCTAGGATAAATACTATTGTAATTATGGCTCCCAGAATTTTCCTTTGTTTTGTTTTTAAAAGATCTGACTTTTTTTCATCTGATTCTTTATCATCAATATGATTTTCTTTTCCATTAGAAATTTTGGATTGTACTTTTACAACATTGGTTAATTCCTTTAAATCGTCACGAACTCCCAGAATTCCTTTTAAAATAGGATTAGTTGATTTTTTATCGAGTTTTACTGATTGTTCATTTTTTTTATTATCAGATTCCTCGAGGTTTCCATTATTGAACTCATATAAAAAATGATACCATCCGAAAAAATTAAGAGACAGGCAAAGAATGTGCAAAGTTTTAAGATCTGGATTTGTTTCTTTCTTCAAAAAATTGTTCAGTGTATTATATGCGATTTCAAAAGCACCTTCATCATCTAAGTCTTCAACCTTACAATCTTCATCAACCTTCCTTAAATAATTCGCATACCTTTTATTCTCATCATCATCAAGTCTTCTTCTAATAAAATCTTTGTTTAATTCCTTATAATTATCAAACACTACACTATTAATCTGCCCAACAGCAGAGTTAACAATTAGTTTGCCTCTCTCATTTGTAAAGTGAGTATTTAACTTTCTCCTAAGTTCATCTATCGCTAGAAAATTCTCTAACATCAATACTGATTTTTATTAACCCTTCAAAATTAAAGATTTACTTGACACTAGCTTATTTTCCTGCTAAAAGAATATTGTCATTAAAAATCCAAGATGAGTACTAAATCAATTTCTGCCAATTTATATCAATACCCAAACGAAGTGTTCGAATCTGAAGACAATTTTCAGGGAGAGCCTTCCCCAACAAAAATTGCCCTTAAAACCCTAGGTCATGAAACAATTATGCAAATAGATGCACAATTGAAAGAATCTAATGAGGATCGCAAGTTAAAATGTGGTAGCGATGCAAGCTTATCAGGAATTGCCTCTTCTCAGGTCTTTCGCGACAATAATAAAAATGTAGATATATATTGTTTTAACGGACTTATACTGGAAGAAGAGCATTATGTCTACCCTGAAAAAATGGTTTATGGTAATTATACAGTGATGATGACTTCTGAATTTATAAAAAAAGAAATCAATCAGGTATTCGAAATGCACAGTATTCGACTTGAAGCAGAAAGAAGGGATGCAAGGTTAGAAAGCATGAAAAAAGAGAGAGAAAACAGGAAATAATAAACAGACTTGTTTCACTGAAAATATATTGAAGATATATTGAAAAATATTCTGTGGACATGAAATTACATTTGTCCCATTGTTTTTTAATCATTTAAATATTAAGCACATGGAAACAAAATGTAATTACGCAAAAGTCGAAAGACCACATTTTTTAATGGGTTCTTCAACTGCCCTTTCAACAACACAATCTTACAACATAATGGCTGAATTGATTTTAGTCAGCATTCCTATTCATTTAATAGGAATGCCAATATTTATTCTCATTTACTGCATTTTTTATTGAAATAGTGACATTCAAAATATAACCATAGTGGTTATTCATTAATATTTTTTTAACTAAACATTTATTATTATGAACACAAAATGTAAAAATCCGGTGGTATTACCTAATAGAGGTATCATTCCGGTGGTAGTTCAAGACACTACCCAGATTCAACCTGTTCAACTTACCATTGGAACTCTTCATGGTGGAGAGGAAATTAAAGAGGGTACGCTTCATGGAGGCGAAGAAATTAAACCAGGCACATTACATGGCGGAGAAGAAATAAAACCCGGTACGCTACACGGTGGTGAAGAAATAAAGCCTGGCACATTACATTCATCCAGTTTTTCACCTGCCACCTACCGCACAAAAGACGGAAGTGCACAATACAAATTTCGTTATGTGGATATTGGAGGCAAGTACGAAATTGACATAATTTTTCAGCCACCCTATGAAAGTAGGGATGCCAGTAGTGCCGTATCACACCGTCTTTCTTCCTCTAGAGGAGGAAATAAAATTTGTTTAAGTGCAGGGAAAGAGCCTACTAATCTTGAAACAGCTAAAAAGATATGTATGGAATGGGCTGAATTGACGCATACTTACATTAAAACTGGAAAATCGATTGATGTACAATTAAAAGATAAATCAAATCCAGTATATAAACTGTGGCGAAATCTTATGAGTTAAACCTGAAAGAGGGGTGAAAGCCCCTCTTTTATTAAACAAAATTTGTTATGAGAACTAATACAAAAAGAAATGGAACAATGAAAATAACTCCTAGTGCTTTTTATGCTAAGGTTAACTTTATTGCTTCGCAGTCAGCTGAATCTGGCGGAGCTCTTTTCGGATATGAGGAAGATAATATTATCCGTTGTTTCGTGGCTGATGAGAATGCAGAGACAACTCCATCTTCCTATAGTATGAATACGGATTATCTTAATCTAATTATTAAGCGAAAATGGAAAAATGAAAGGATGTCTCTGTTAGGCATAGCTCATTCTCATCCATACGGATCTAAATACCTCAGTCCCCAAGACAAGGAATATTTTGAAGATATGCTAGAGGGAATGCCAAGAAAGAAGTTTTATACACCTATTATAAATTGTATTCCTGATGGAGGGCTTGATGTTTTCGCTTACGTTTATGAGGAGGGATCAATAACCCCAAAAGCTGTGGAAGTTGAGCTTGTTTCTGAAGACTACCAAGAAAAACAAACTATTTTGAAACCACAAGAATTAAGTAGGGAACTATCAAATAACTTGGTTTTTGTTTATCCAAAAGAAGAAAGGGATACTTATCTTAAGGATAAGATCAAAGATATATTGATTATTTTTCTTTCGATTGGTCTGTTTGTCACCACCCTTTTTGCTATCAGTCTCTATATTATAGTTCCCATTATTATTAACACATTTCTAAAATTTATTGAATTATGGAACTAACTGATTATTCTCGAATAAACAGGGCAGTAGATATGTCCCTGTTAAAACACACACATATTGTTGCCGTTGGTGCAGGAGGTGCTTATTGTTTGTATGATTCTTTGGTCAGGTCAGGAATAGGTGAACTTACTGTATTGGACTTTGATATAGTGGAAGAATCCAATTTAGTTCGACAGGGCTATGAAACTAAAGATATTGGACAAAAAAAGGTTGAAGCACTTGGCGCACACTTGGCAAAGGTTAATACTGGCACTAAGTACAGAGGTATTACTAGAAATTTCCTTTCCATGACTGCCAAGGAGTTGGATCATATTTTTGGTACAGCAGATATCTTCCTTTTTCTTACCGACAGTTTTGAAGCTCAAAGTTTCGGCAATACTTTAGCATTACGCTATTCTAAACCTGCTATTTGGGCTGGGTTCTATGAGAAGTCACAAGCTGCAGAAATAGTTTTTACAATTCCTAAAATCACTCCTTCCTGTTTTCGCTGTGCTGTGAGTCCTCGATATGAGGCTCAGACAAATAGTAATGAGGAAATAAAAATAAGTTCAAACTGTAATACTATTTTTCACAGTCAATTTTTGGATTCATTCGTTGGTATGCTCATTATGGCAATTTTACATAATCACATTGTTGGATTTGAATTTTCTAATTGGTTTGGCGATTATTGGGATAGAAACCTTATTCAAATAAAAGTACACCCTGATTATGGAACTGAGAAAGATAGTTTGTTCCAACGTGTTTTTGCTCCTACTGAAGGTAGGGCTTTTAACTTCAATGCTATATGGCAAAAGATTGAGCCTGAGATCCCACCAAAGTACAAGCTTTGTCCTGATTGCAAAGGGGTTTTGGCTTCTTCCTCTCTCCTTAATGTGGAAAGAACTAATTATAGCCACTTAGGGTTTTCTTCGCATCATAGAAAACCTAATGAACCTTTGGGTTTCTTTAGTAATGATCTTCCACCTTCCTAACAGTTCTTACAATCAATTGTTATGGCTAATCGAAGATTAATTGACTTGACTGAGGAGGACCTACTTGTCCTCATTCAGTCAGCTCTATCTAAAGAAGTTATTGCAGAGCCTTTGCGTTTTATACCGGAAGAGGAAGCTAAAAAACTACTGAACTGTTCCAAGACCCAAATGTACTATTATAGAGTCAATGGGGTCATATCCTTTGTTCAAGATGACGAATATCGCAAGTTGATTTTATACGATCGTCTCTCAATTCTTAAATATCTCGAATCTCACCTTAAAAAAGCCTTCTGATATGAAAACAAAAGATGACACTTATACAGCAACGGATATGATTGAGTACCAATCAGGTGTTAATACAGGGTATTCACTTGAGTTGTCCCATGAGAACCATATTTTATTAGAAACGGTACAATCAATAGTTAATCGGAATAAGGAGCATCCTTTCTGTAGGGGGCTTCGAAATGGTGTTGAAAAGGCTAAGCTAGATCGCAAACAGGATAAGCATTTACAACGTGGTCAACGCCTTGATGAACTCTCTATGGCTCAGCATAAAAACAGAGACCATCAAGATTTAGACCGATAAATTTCAAGGCTGGGAACTTATATGTTATAAACTCCAACCTCTTTAATTTTTACAACTATTTTTATGAAACTCATTACAAAAGAACGAGAGCAACGCTTTCGAGAAGTTGGTAGACAGGACGTGCCTAGTCCACTGGTTATAGCCAAGTTTTTTAACCCATGTGGTCCTGGCACTTGGTATGCCACAGAATATGACCCTATAAACAAAATCTGTTTTGGTTACGTTTCTGGTCTAGGTTTTCCAGAATGGGGAGACTTCTCCATTACTGAGCTTGAGGCACTTCGCTGTCCTCCTCTGGGATTACCCATCGAATGCGATTTATATACTTCGGAAAAAACAATTACAGAACACTGCCCTGAATTGAAAGAAGAAATTGAAAGACGGCAGGAATTGCACGCAATAGAATTTCAGCAGAAGCAAACACGAGACCAAGACCTTGAACACTAACCATTATGGAAACTCTGTATCAGTACTTAAACAGAATGGGGCTTCTTGATCGTGAAGCTATAGTTGCAGAACTTACCATGGCTAAAAGGGAACATCGCAAAATCTACCAAAAATCGTATCAGAAGGAGTACCGGAAAAAAAACATACGCAAAGATAGTTACTACACTCAATTGGAGCATTTGCGACTTTCAACAGTAGCGAAAAAATATAAGATGTCTGTTCCACGACTCTGCAAGGTGCTTGCATTTGCATATCTAGATGGTTATTACGTTCTCGCAGATGACAAGCAAGTTCATCAACTTGAATTATATCTACGTGGAGTTACAAATAACATCAACCAATTAACTAGATATATTCATCAGCGTAAAGGCTTATCTTTTAATGATATATTGACCTTTCGGGAGCAAATCAATGAGATGGAAGATCATATTTCTACATCATTACGTCATCCTGTTAATTTACAAGAATATCTTGAAAATCAAATACAACAGACACCCGAAATTATCTCAGTTCTCCAACACATTATAGAGCCTCATAAACATCAATGATTATCAAAACAAAACGATCTTATAGCAAACAACGATTTGAAAAACTCATTAAATACATTATGAGTGATAAAGGAAAGGTAGATGAATCCAATACTTTTACGATTCACCATAATCTGAAATCAACGAATACAGAAGAAGTGATTAAGGAGTTTGTGGAAAATGATCAATACAGAAAGAAAAGAAAAAATGGGGTTATTCTCTATTCTGAAATCATTTCATTTCATCCCGATGAAAAATCAAATTTGGATTTAGAAATTCTAGAAGATATCGCATATAAATTTATTGACCTTCGTGGAAAGAACGCCCTCTGTATCGCAAAACCACATATTGAAAACAAAAATGTACATATACATTTTTGCTTCAGTGGGGTTGAGTACAAAAGTGCCAAAACTATTCGACTGGATAACAAGGCTTTTAAGGATGTTCGACTAGATATGCAGATTTATCTACAGAAATATCCTGCTCTTACGTCTCACATGGTATATCTTAATAAATGGCAGAAAAACCGTTTGATGGAACAAAAAACAGTTAAACAAAATGAGAAAGAATTTCAATTGAAAAAACGAATCGGCAAACAATCTCGCAAAGAAATTATTTGCACACTTGTTCGTGATTGTTACTTACAATCTACCAGTAAAGAAGATTTCTTTCAGCGTTTGGTAGATCAAGGATTTGAATTATACATGTATCGTACTAAGGTTAACGGTTTAAAAGATAAAGACGGACGTAAGTTTCGATTTAGCAGTTTAAATCTGGGTGAAAAGGAAATAACATTACTGGAAAAGAATACAGATCGCATGATGGAACTACAGCGTATTCAACAGAAAAATGAAAAAGATAAATTAAACTCGCTAGAGCGATAGAGTATAAAAATTCAATAAACTATTCATAAATAATAAAACTATGTTGTGGAATCTCATACAATGGATTTTCGGATTACCAAAACGAAGGGGTATCTATGGCAGTGCTCAATGGCTTACAGGATTTCCTAAGTTGCGACTTCTTAACCGTTGGCACAAGGGCTTTATTCTTGATGGCAAAAATTCTCGCCTATCACTTAACAATTCTTACTCTCATCTTGCTTTGATTGCTCCGACAGGGGCAGGAAAAACAGTACGTTATGTGTTGCCTAATATACTGAATATGAAGGAGTACTCCTGTGTTATTACTGATCCATCTGGTGAGATATATGCAAGATCAAAGCAGTATCTTGAATCACAGGGGTATTTGGTAAAAGTTTTCAATGTATCCGATGCACACTCTCTTCGGTATAATCCAATTTATCGTTGCAATTCCTTTTCAGACATTCAGAAACTATCAAATTTACTAATTGATGCCACATACGAACACTCTTCTGGAGATGTTTTTTGGTCTGAATCCAGCAAAGGTTTACTAAACGTACTCTTACGGATTATTGTTCGTTTACCAGAGGAACGCCAAACTCTTGGAGAACTTTGGCGACTTCTAAATTTATTTGGATTCAGACAACAAGAAGTTAATCAATTGGCATCAGATTTACTAGACGAGACCAGTTTCATTGAGTATGGTTCGATGCTAGGTCAACCTGAGAAGACATTATCCAACATAGTTTCAAGCGCAAAATCGGCTGTAAACTTATTTTCAAATCCTGAAATGGCCACCCTAGTGGAATCTGAGAATCTTCGTTTCGAAAGTCTAAGAGATCGTAAAACAGCTATATTTTTAATATTTCCAGAAAACGAAATACGGCGGTACAAATTCCTGATTTCAATTTTATATACTCAGTTGTTTGATTTCTGTATGGGATTACAACAAAATAACCGCCCATATCTCCCCATTTTCTTTTTTCTCGATGAATTTGGAAATATTGGGAAATTGCCCAATTTCAGCACACTAATAACCACACTTCGTAAGCGAAAAGTGGCTCTCAGTTTGATTTTGCAGGACAGTGAACAATTAACGCATGTTTATGGCAAAGCCGATGCCTCGGTCATATTAAATGGAGGTTGTGCCGCACGTTTAATTTATCCAGGTTTAGGTTTTTCATCCTGTTCTGAAATATCAAATATTTTGGGAAACCAAACGGTATTGTTTCGTGAATCTGGTTTTGTTGGAAGAAATGGACTTTCACCTGAACGAGATCGTGAGGTGGCAAGACCCTTGTTAGCTCCAAATGAAATACGTACTTTAAAGCAAAATAGTGCAATTTTAATTCATGGAAGGGACTTACCTGTATTATTAAAAAGGACGACCCCATGGTTCAAGAATAGGAAAATGCGTAGAAGAGTGAAAGGAATAGGATTATGAATGTGGTTTTAGCTCTTATTTTAATGTTCCTTTTTTATCGATTTGTGTTTCAATTAATTTTTGGGAATGACAACGGACAAAATGGATCATCTTCTTTATTTCATTCTACTGGTTGGGGAGCAAAACAGATATTTCAACTTATTGCTTGGATTGGAAAGATTGTTTTTGGTATTCTAAAGGGGATATTTCGGATTTTTATTTATAATCCAAGAAGATAAGTACTATATTATTTGGGGGGTTCTCAAAGGGGGTCTCCCTCTTTGGCAAGTTGCGATTGTTTTCCGGTAAACATTTTTGTTTTCCGGAATGATCGCGTACTTGCGAAACTATCTGCTAACAGATAGTCTCGGCAAAAATTATGGAATTTTTTTTGCCTTCCTGAGCATGTGCGAAGGAAAATCCTAACTAATGCGAAGCATTAGAAAACAAATGTTGTCGTAAGATAACAATCTACATACGAAGAAATGCTCTGAATAATGAATCATACCAATTAATTGAATAATCCAACTTCAATAAGATGTTTTAAAAGTTCAATAAACTGGTTCAATAATTCAAAGGATGCAATTACTACTACAAGAATTTTAAGATAGCGTTCGTTTTGCTTTTGATGTTTTTTTGACTTTTTACTCTTTTTCATGATTTCCACGGTTAAAAAAAAATATCCGCGGAAACCGCCTCAAATGTATGGTAGGAATGCCCGAAAAAAAAGGACAAAAAATAACCCCTCCCAAAACCCAGTGTTTACGGGGTGTTCATGAGGAGTGCTTTAAAAAGTTCTATTTTGGGGATAAAAAACGGAAGTGCTTTGGGTTTGGTTTTGTGCAAAATTTGGCTTAATCAAACACGTAAGCATCTTTTTACTGATTTTTAAAAGATTTCCAAAAGGAAACGGAATAAATAGTGAGTGGAGAAATTAGTAAGTGTTGATGTGGGTTTTTCAAAATGGTACTATCGTAGGAACGGAGATAGTTTCTTTTTGAAAAATTGCCTATGCGGTGGGCAAAATTAACTCTTGCTAATTTCGCAATGAACGGTTTATGCCGTAGTCTTTTGGAAACCGTAGGCTTGTCTTTTAAAAATATGGCTAATTTGCTTTCGGGTTTGATTTTTATTTATTTGATAAAAAAGGGGGATATATGTGCAGTGCAGACTATACAAGATATTATTAATAATTATTTTGCTGAATAATCACTTTTTCTCTTGCTTTAAAGTCTTTTTTCCATGATTCATAGGCAACTAAATCATTGTAAACTGTTGTGTCATTGGGTTTTTGATACTCTACTTCTGATGTGCCATCATGTTCAGGAATTGAATACTTTCCGTATAACTCTAATAAGAAGTCGATGTCACTTTGTTCCACAGTAATAAAACTTGATAATTGCTTAGCTTTAAGACTAATGTTTTTGCTAAACCGTTGAATAGTTCTATTGGCAAGAATATCCTCTACACTTTTTTCTAATAATAGCCTCATTCTTTTGCATAACAGTTCCGTTTTTTCTTCAATTTTATCAATCTGGTCGGGTAACATTGTTTTAATTTCTTTAATGCTATTTCTTATCGTATCAATGCGTTCCTGAATATTTTTTGCAAGATATGGTATCTCGTCAGTAATAATCCCACTATTTCCCCGATATGATTTTAGTCCGATCAAATGACAATTGCGCTTAGAGGCTTTCTTGTATTCATCTATACACAACCTTACAAAATTCAAATCGTGAGATAGGACAATGATCTGTCTGTAAATTGCTAATCCGCATATTATCTTTGTAATTTCCTCTCTGTAATTTTGATCTAATGATGTTACAGGGTCATCAAAAACAATTGAGTTTTTAGAACCATTAATTGTACATTCAGAGATAAAATTAGAAATTGAGATTAATTTTTGTTCTCCTTCGCTAAGAATTTCACTCAACGATTCATTATTCCTTGAGAATGTGCATTTTTGATAAGTAGCTCCTACTGAGGTTCTTGTTTTTCGTATTACTATTTTATCAGCAAGTTCGGGGTTCAATCTCGTCAAATGCATAATAAACTCAGAATGCTGTTCTTGAATAGAATTAGTCTCAAGAACTTCACCAATTTTCGTTGAAATAAATCGAGTGTTTAACTTTAGTTTGGCTTTATTTAACCAATATTTTCTAATTTCATCTTCATAGTGTTTTTTGATTTTAACCGTATTGTCAACAAGAAAGCTCAATGCTTTAAGTTCAAGATGTTCTGAAACAAGTTTTTGTTTTTCATCAATTAGTTTCTTATTTGCATCGATAGTTTTTTCTAGAGTTTCTATTTTGAGACTAACCTTTTTTGATAAAGTAGGAATGTCATCAATTACTTCAATTATTTCCCCATCAGTTAACTGTTTAATTACAATTTCTTTATTTGTTTTCAATATTTGAACAAAACTTTCCACAGCACTTTTTAAACCTTCTATTTCAGATTCGATTTCCTCAAGAGTTTCATTTTTTTTCTCAAACGACAGGTCGGATATAAACTTTATTTTATTATCAAGGGCTTTCTTTGCAAGGTTGAACTGAACACTAGTATTATCCTTTATAAACATATTAAACCTTTCAAGTCTGTTCTGAGCATTTTCATTAAGTGATTGTTGACATAGAACGCAATACTCCTTGCTCTTTGATACTGGAAAATCATCATTTTCAGGATGAATTTCCGTGATTGCAAATAATCTTGCAGCTTCCCACAGAGACCTCCATGTGTTAGACCCAATACCGCCTACTGGGTCATCACCTTTATACGATCTTGAAGCTAATTCATATGCTGATTTTTTGGTTTTGTAATCGTCTTGGATTCCCTGATAGGAAATGATACTGTCCTTATTAAAAGAATTTTGAATTAATTCTATTTTTTCTTTTAATGTTGAATACCGCTTAATTTTTATAGATAGGTCTTTGTTTTCTTTATCTGGGTCGTTTTTTGCTAACAAGTTTTTCAATTCTAATAAACGGGATTTTTGTTTTTCTGAAAACTGTAATTTCTGACTTATATCCTCTCTAGTTTTATTAGTAATATCCTTATACCAATTAAAAATAGTTGTTTGAGAAAATTTATCTTCTAAAAATGGCTTTTCAGAGTTGCATTTAAAGATTTCACCATCAACCTTAATCTGTACTTTTGAGAAAACCACGATTAGCCTTTCAAGAATATCTAATCCAATAGGTTTAAATACCGTTGGATTCTCGTTATTGACATATATATCGGCACACTCCTTGTCAAAAATAAAAATTGAATTTAAATCCTTAGGAATTTCTGCACCTTCTTGCCACACAAAGTTTTGGATACTGGAATTCTTAAATTTAATTGATACTTTTTGGTTGCTGTCTTGATTATCTGAGTAGATATTTCCTTTTAAATTCACGTCTCTGTCTCTACTCCAACAATTTTTCTTTAGAATCCTTGAATATCCGGATTTTCCAGAACCATTATCGCCATACACAACTGTCAATCCTGTTTCAGAAAAAGGCAAAACAGCTTTATCATATAAGGCATTAATATTTTCAGGATACTCAATACTTAGTAAAACTGTTGGGGTTTCGTTTGGGTCACTATCTACGGGTAAATCTGTTTCAATTAATGGAATGGCTTCTAATTCGGATTGAAATCCGCTTTCTTTTTTTAAAAGTGCATAAAGTTCATCAATATCACTTTCAGTAATTTCTTGTTTGACAATTAACCTTTTTAAAGCGTCTCTAATCCATAATCCTTTATTTAGAGACCAATCAAATATTTCATTATAAATAGCCATAGTTATAATTTATGTGATATTTAATGTTTAACAATCTCCATTTCCCCAGCACTATACCTATACCCAACAATCTCCCCCGAAATTATCATTTGTATTGCCTGTTCAATTATTTCAATAGGAGCAATAAACCATTCCCTTGGTGTGTGCCTGTTTCCTTTGTTATCAAATACATCAATATTCAAACATGAACTGCCAAAAAAGTTGTGGAGCAATTGCTCCAACTTTTGAGGGTTTATATTAAAGCATTTATACTCAGCCATAATTGAAACCGGAGCCATTAAATATGTTGGTTCTTGTTCAGCATTTTTTATTCGTTCCTGCACATCGGTTTTTGAATATCCAATTTTATATAGATTTTCAATTGAGTTAATTTTCTCATCCGGACTATTGGACTTTAGCACATAGATAAATCCTGCTTCTTTGTCCTCATCTGTAATATTGCCGAATTTTTCGAAAAACTCCTCACTTACTTTATCTACATTTTGAGTAACAACCTGTCCGTTAACATACAGCACCTTGGCAAGTGAACGGTATAGCATGTTTGATTCTGTGCCATTTTCAAAAATACAATGTGTTCTTCCGTCTTTACGGATTCTTCTGCCACTTTTGAAACTTTGTTCTTTGGAAGAGAAATCAATTTTATCAAGTAACAATAAAACACCATTGTGAACATAAAAATCACCTTCCCGAAGGTTGTCTTCCCTGAATCGGATTAACTTTCTTTTACCCTCCGCTAAATCTTTCTGCACTTCCTTAAATATGGATTCATAATTATCAAAGTCTTTGCAAGATTTACGCCTGGCGACAAAGTCGGCAATGGCTCTCTCGTCAATTTTGGGGACATGCTTTAAGTCAAAAATACTCTCGGCTTCCGAATCAAGAATCCCTAACATATCATCTCCTAATATGTCATCAATAGAGTTTATTTCCCTCTTTTCAACTTTTAAAAGACCATATTTATCTTTGGGTTCTAAGGCAATGGACTTTTCAATATTTCCGCGAAGACTTTTCAGCCTGGAATATAATTTATACTCTGAAATATTACTTGAGTTAGGTTCTGGCTCTCTGTTGTGTTTTTTGAAAAATTTATTAATCTCCTGAAATGAAGCCAATAATCGTTCATCTGCATTTCGAGCAGGCGAAGACTTGGGTTTCACATTCAGCATGCCGAATGGATCGTTATCAAATATCTCGTCTAATATTTTATTTTTATCCATTTGCTCGTTTTCTTTTTTCCTCTTTTAGATAGAGAATACATTCAGCCATTCTTTTTTCCAAAGGATCAGAAGATTGAAGACTTGGCTCTTTGTTATAGGTCTCTTTAAACTCAATAATCTTAGGCCATAAGATTTTAGCTTCTTCAAAGTCCATTTTAATGCGTGTAGCTTCAATTGTATCCTGAATCACTTTAAGCATCTTACTGGTTACTGACTTAGATAAAATCTCAAAAGCTTTTTGAAATGGATTTACTTTATCAATGAGGTCAATGTGCAGGTCATCGATATTTACAAAAGTGCCAGCCATGCGGACAAAACGTTTATCTCCAACCTCTTTAATCTCACTATTTTTAATAACCGAATCAACAACAACATGCTGACGGATCTCTTCTATTTCTTTATCAGATAAATCAGGGTATTTTACTCTTATAATCTTTGGAATTAGCACCTTATTCATTACCTCCGGGTCTATGTTTCCAGGCATTGCCCTAAGCATGGTGTCATCTTGTAATATTGTTGCTTTAAGGTCATTTAAATCTGATTCAATAATGTTTTTCACCCGCTTTGAACTCGGTTCTTTTAATCCCCTGATTTTGATTTCTCCCGGCTTTGCCTCATCATCATCATCTGAAAGTTTGGTTTTGAACTTAAAATTTGGAGCCAATACCTGTTCCATAAGCAAAGAAGCGGTAATAGCTTTAAGCATATTATTTACTGATAACTTAACTTGACCATCCGTGGCATCCGGCTGGGCAATAAGATTTGTAAATTGTGAATGTGATTTATTACTGCTATCACGGGTTGCCCTGCCAATAATTTGAATAATCTCTGTTAACGATCCTCTATAACCTACCGTTAAAGCATGTTCGCAAAAAGGCCAGTCAAAGCCTTCTTTTGCCATACCTAAAGCAATAATCAAATCCATGTCATCAATAGATTTAATCTGCCTCAGATAATTAACAATACGGTCTCTATCCCTTGGGTTGTCTTCCACCAAATCAGCCACTTTCAGCATTTTGCCATCGGAAAACCTTTTAATATGGATAACTCCGGTATCAGCATCCTGATATGTTACTTCGCCAATGGCATCCAAAATAAAATCTACTTCATTGTGCTTATCTTTAGTGGATTCGCCTGAATTAACATTGGGAATATGAAGTATCGTTTTCTTATCGGTATCAAGAATTTCCAGAATGGCAGATGTATATTTACCTTGATAAAAATGATAGCCAATACCCAAGGATTTTAAATAGGTATAACCATTCAATTGCTCATAATAATTATAGGTTACTTTAGCAAACTTGGCTTCATCTTCGGGAAGAAGAATGGGAACACTGTCACCTCTAAAATATGAACCTGTCATCGCCACAATGTGGACACTTGACCTTTTCATTATTCCACGGAGGAGTTCACCTAGTCGGCTATTTAAATCTGCTGATACATGATGAAATTCGTCAATTGCCAGAAGAACATTATTAAATTTTTCATCATCAAGTTCCTCGCATGCAAAGCGTAGCGTGGCATGGGTGCAAATCAATATCTTTTCATCATTATCCATGAAGTTATGAAAAGTTTGTACCTTGCTTTTGCTTCCGTCATTTCCGGGAGTACAAAGGTTGTATTTGTCGTTTGGTTCCCAATCAGCATAAAAACCATGTTCTTTAAGCCTTGTTTGTGCAAACGATCCGCCAATTGAACGTTCCGGTACAGCAACAATTACTTTTTTTACTCCTTGATTAATCAGCTTATCTAAAGCAATAAACATTAACGCTCTGGATTTACCTGAGGCAGGAGGAGATTTTAATAAGAGATATTGAGCATCCCTGTATTCGTAGGCACGTTCCTGCATTTCACGCATCCCAAAATTATTGATCTTAGTGCTTTGCCCTGTTTGTTTGTACTGTACGTTTACTATATCTGGCATGTTGTTTCGTCTAAAAGTTCGTCTAAATTATTTTAGCACATATTATTTCTTATTGCATAAAGCATTGAAGTTACGATATATAAAAATTTCACTCGTCTAAATATGTCTAAATTTCATTAAAGTATTATTAACTTATACATTTTAGTAATAAAAAGAAATGCGCATAAATATCTGTATAACAACGCAATGAACCATGTGATAATTTATTCCTTTACTAAAAAGTTAACTAAAGTTTAACTAAACACATTCATTTTAGTTAAACTTTTATCCATTTCGAATTTCTTCTTGTTCCCATGTTCTTAATAGTATTATCCTTCTTTGACATTGCATAGATGATATTTCTCACTTTATTTTTTTTCTTGTTTTTATCCAGTATATCCGGCAAAAGATCGGTTATCAATTTTTCAATATCCTGTTTACTTGCACTGCCGTATTTATTAATGTACTCCAAAATTAACTTTTTGTAATGCTCATCTTTAAAGCCACGCATTTTTATATAATCAGCCTCTTGTCCTGTTCCTTTAGCTACTGATGATGAAATATGATAATTAGGTTTACGACCTTCAATTAGTCTTTTTGACCGTAACAGTTTTGTTTCATCAGCAGATAACAATTTATTTTTTTGAACTTTATCCAGTAGCATAATCTCCATCAGACTCAACTCTGGCATTTGAACCAATTTTTCAGCATAAGCTTTATCTATCACTTTTCCGGTAACCTGAACTTGTACTGAATTATTCCTGAAATTATATTCCGGTAAGGGAAAAAACTTATGTCTTTGAATATTAAACATCTTCTTTATTCCACTTCCTACAGTATCAATCATATTAAGGTTGACCATTGCATTTACCAAAAACGGATTTCTGTACTCTGCCTCCGGTGAATCCAAAATAATGACGTTCTCAATTGTTTGAGGAATGAAATAGCCCTTATTTGAAAAAGTCAAAGTGCTGTCTTCTTTTTCGACTACGTTTATTTTGCCTCCCAAAGTATAATCCTGATGAGCAATACAGTTATTTAAGGCTTCTCGAATGATAAACGGTTCATATTGTAGTACTTCATCTGGGAATAATGTCCCACTTTGAAGATAGCGATACTTCAGGTTTCTGATTTTTGCAAATATCTCATCAACACTAAGTAGTACAGGGCAAAAGAAATGCTCATAATCTTTTTCAATATTATCCCTGTCACGCAGAATCCAACTTATTTTTGCAACTCCGGGGCTTAAATAATGCTCCGATTCCGGTTTTCCCAACAATAGGATTGCAGTATTCGTTATTTTTCCTTTTATACTGAGTTTCGCTTTGTTAAGAAAAGTAATGTCATCCCAGGATGTAATGTCAGATTTAAACTTGGGGTTCTTTATTAAAAATAATTTCTTTGCCTTTTCAATGGCTTCACTTGATAAATCAGAGATTGTTGCATCATCAACAATTTGCGCACTCCAATCAAAAGAAACTGCCTGTGATCGGATGCGCTCTATTTCACCAATATTTAATGGTCCTAGACTTTCCCCGTCCCTACCATAATAATGACCTTTCCATGCAACTGGCATACCCATAGGAGCTGGTGGGATTTCAAACATTAGTACTGATCTTTCTTCATGATCAACCCTGTGAACCTCAATGAAGTTTAATTTGGGAGATGTATTGTTTGCGATTTCTTCTTTGTAGTTATTTATTTGCCTGTCAGAAATATATGTGCCAACAATATTTTTAGTGTTATCAACACCCAATAATAACCATGCTTGTGATTTAGACTTTAAATTAGCCTCATTACTAAGTGCAGAAAAGTATTTACCCAACTTATTTTTATCAAACTGATTCTTGGCTTCTTTAAATTCAAGAATCTCTGTTTCAGTATCCGATTTAAGCAGATTTAATAATGTTGTTCTCATGCTTTTTTCTTTTTACTGGTTTTCTTTTCTTTTTCAAACAAAGTGCCTTTTTCCTTTTCCTCCACTATCATCTTTTCATACAGTTTAAACAAATATTCCAAACGTTCTTCGTCACTCTCAAAGGGTTTGCTACGGTAACATCTTTCAATCGCTAGATCATTCAAACGATGGGCTTCTCTTAAACCTTCCGGCATTTTGTCAGGATCATAAAGTTGTGCCAAGGTTTTTTCTGAATATTTTTCTCGTTCCTCTAAAATTCGAAATACAGATTGTGTGATTTCATTTTTACGCTGTTTTGAAACAGGGGGAAAAGGAAATGTGTTGTAACAAAGAACAGATGAATAACGATAGTCTGATTTCAGTCTTCCTCCAACAGTTTTTACCCAAATCATGTGTATTTTTGAAATAATTACTCCAAGAATCCATGGGTCAGGATCATAAATGGCTTGGGCAGAATCCGATACGACACAGTCTCTATTTAAGAATCCGAAAGGAATATATAGTCTCCTTTCAGAGGATACCCGTGGAATGAGAACAACAGAATTAGATTCTCTGTATCTAATTTCACCAAATTCATGTGGATATTTGGCTCTTTCTCTTGTTGCTTGTTTTTTACTATCAATCCTCATTTCTCTTACAGAATCAATACGCTTTTTTATACATGAAATCTCCAACGCGTCTTTTATATTTTTAGAAGTGATCCAAAGGCAAAATCTAGGAATGTCATTAATAAACTCACTTGATCCAATAAAATGTTTGATGAATTTTTTAGCATTTCTGTTTGTATTTATTAGTTTCTCTTTTTCTATGAGGCTCAAGGTTAGATTCCCTCCATCAACAGTTTTAGAACCATAATCCATTTCGGGAAGGCGAGATATTGGTTTTGTCCTTTTAGTTACAATGAAATTGCCACCAATTAAAAGATAGGCATTAATATTATTTACTTTACGTTTTACTCCATCTTGATATAAATACTTATTTCCATTAGAGATAGAGCGAACACCAATAATTGAAACTATAACAGCGGCATTGCCCTTCGCATTGTTTTTCCATTTAAATGATGGAATCGCAAAATTTATTTCAAGTTTTTTATTAAATATTTCAGTCCATAAAATTGCAACTTGCTCCCCCTGACAAATTGAATTCGTAGTAACAAAAGAATATGCTGATGAAGATCTAGTAAAAATAAATAGCGATGCTTTATAAAACCAGCAAGCAATGTAATCTAGGTTTTTATATGTTTTTATTCCAGTGAAAACATCACTCATGTCATCCTTTTGCTTTTTAGACTGTAAACTTGACCCCAAATAAGGTGGATTCCCCAAAATATAAATTTCCTCGCCTTCTTTTTTTGGACAAACCTCTTCCCAATTCAAACTTGTGGCATTGCCATGCATAATATTCCCAGCATCTTGTAATGGAAGAGTAGGGTTGGTTCTTCCAAACTCTCTGAAAAATTCAACATTCATTTGGTGCTCAGCAAGCCAAAGAGATAGCATGGCAATTTCATGGGCAAAATCGTCAATTTCAATCCCATAAAATTGTGAAAGATGAATGCCTGAAAGAGCTATCATTCCACCTTCCTTAAATATCTTCATTTCTAACTTACGGAGTTCTTTATAAGCAATAATCAGGAAGTTTCCACTACCACAAGCCGGATCAAAGATTTTAATGTTTCTGAGTCGGTGAAGTAGCTCTTCAAGTTTTTTCTTATTACCCTTGGCTTTTTCAAATTCTTTGTACAAATTATTTAAGAAAAGTGGCTCAATCACTTTCATGATATTGGGTACAGAAGTATAGTGCATACCCAAACCGCCACGGTGTTCAGGAGTTATTACCGCCTGAATCATTGAGCCAAAAATATCCGGGTTAATAGCTGACCAATCCAATTCACCACTATTAATAATGGCTTGTCGTGATAACTTCGTGAATTTGGGTGCTTCCAACTTTTTACTAAATAACCCCCCGTTTACGTAAGGAAAGGCATTTAGGTAAACTGGTAAATGTCCTCTTTCCTTTTCAGGCGTGTCCAGTACTTCAAAGAGTTTGTTCAGGTAGGTGTGTAAATCATCTCCATTAGTTTGGGTATGTGAACTGATGGCATTCGTAAACTGAGTATCCGTAAAAATATTAGTATCCTCCGCAAAAAAACAAAACAGCAATCGCGAAAGAAATACATTTAAGCCATGAATAAACTCAGGAGATTCATCAGGATTATCTTTCTTGATTTCATCAAAAAGCTTCGCCATCTTTTCGGCTGCTTTTACATCTGCCGGATTTTCATTTTGGTGCTGAGCCTTTTCCATTCCTGCCCAGGGCAAGAAAAAATCATAATGCTTGGGAAGGTCTTTTAATTGGATATCAAGTTTGTCTTCTGTTTTAGTGTCAATAGCCAAAAGGTTTTCATAATCAGTAACAATAATAAAACGTTGGTTATACCTTATTTCTCCACTCAACTCTGAAATAGTCACATGTAAATCAGCATCAAATACCTCTTTGAAAAATACTTTTTTCTTCCATGAAATTTCTCCCTCTACTTTAGATAAATTTAGGTTTCCTTTCTGTAAACGGGTTATTGAGGCTTTGGGCAATCCATAAGCCAAAAATAGATCATAGATAAACGTTTCCATTGAAAAGACATTTATCAGTTTTTGCAGGTTATTTTCTATTTGAGTGATGTTCATTTATTAAACTAAAGAGTGACAAAAACAACAATTAAACTTTCCTCTTGAACTATCCGGAAAATCCGGATAGTTGCAATCTCTCTTAATTCTATAATCCTATGTAGATTAATCGTATAACTTCTCCTAACAAAAATAAACAAATTAATCCTTACTAATTGAGGATTAAATAGCTACTTTTAAAGGTGACCTTGTCATTACAACATTTAATAAAGAACCAACTTGAATTATTATTTACCTACTTACGTAAGTTGATTAGTAATTGAATTATTAAAATTAATTACTCAATTTTGCAAAAAAAAAGCATGGAAAACATCGATACATTTAGCATTAGGAATTATGAAGAGGAAATTAGAAATATCTTATTTGATGAAAATAGGGATATTAAGATTGAAAAAGTAGATGGATTTAAAAGGGATCATCATCCTAGCAAGGAATATATTCTGGAACATTACAAGGAGACTTTTCTAACTTTTCCAACTTACACTTCGTCCTCAAAGAATGAGATAAAAATATGGAAGCGTTTAGTTGAAATAATTCATTATTATGATGAGTATGTTCATTTTGAGGTTGAAGGTGAAATCGCTCCGTCTGTACTTGAAAAGACTAAGAGTATAATTGATAGTGAATTTGATGGTTGCCCAAAGTGGTTAATTGCAGATTCTTTAGAAGCATTTTTTCAGAGTTTGAATTATCGTGTTGCTGAAATGCTAAACAATTCAAAGGAAATTTCTATTTTTCAGGGCATTGAGGATGAGGAAGTAATAATTATTAACTTGCTAAATCACTATAACTACATACTTAATAGCAAAAACATCCAACTAGACGTTTTACCTTCTTTACAACTTTCAAAAGAACTATCCGACATTATTGCACAAGCATTGATTAGTGTACTGGAGTTCAGACTAATGGTTAGGAATCCTAGTAAAGATTACCAAGCTAATAAGCAAAATTTATTGATTGTTCCCCCAAGTGAAGAAAAAATTGAATGGATGGGGACACAACAAGAATTGTGTGAATTAATAATTTCATTATCTGATAAAGGCTGGATAGAAAACATTAATGGAGGAAGTATCTCAAAAACAGCGAATAAGTTTGGTGCTCTCTTGGACATTTCCAAAACAAAGAAAAGTCCAAAATCAAATGAAATAAACTCACTCTATCAAATTTTAAAAGGAGAAACTCATCCTGATGATAAAACGAAAAAGTTGTATTTCTATGATAATAGCATTAACTATCAAAGAAAATTTGATAAGATTAGCAAGTGCAATGGATAGTCTCATATATCCCCTTCATCAGCCAGTGAATAATAGGTTTCCGAAGTTAATATTACGTGATCTAATACAGGTAAATCAAGTAGTTCCCCTGCTTGCTTCATCTTTTTTGTCAGGTTAATATCTGGATCACTTGGTTGTTTATTCCCGGATGGATGATTGTGTGCCAGTATGATACTTGAAGCGTTGGATTTAAGAGCAATCTGAAAAACTACTTTGGCATCTACTACCGTTCCAGCTAATCCACCTGATGAAATGAAAGAATATCCAAGAACTCTATTAGCCCTGTTCAGGCATATTACTGCAAATTCTTCTCGATATTCTATTTGATCACTCCACACAGAGCGAAGAACATCAACTGCATCTTTCGATGAATTAACTCTCTGCATGTCTGAGAATTTTTGCTTGTTACGATAAGTGATTTTGATTTCAGCAAGATTTGAATTGAAGAGGTTTACTGCGTTATTCATTATTTTCACCCCTGCCCTGGGGATTTTTATTGGCTACTGGCTCGCCGTTAATTAAATTTTTGGCGATTCCACAAGCGGAATAAAAATTTTAGAACAAGTATTCATGTCATTTCCGATTTTTCATCGGAATGAACGAACCCGCAGGGCTGTAGGTAGTATTATCTTTTCTTAATACTACCGAAAGTACTTAGTGAGAAATATTTTTGTGAGCTTAACTTTGTCGGGAATTTGGTTAATAGGTTTCGTCTCAGGAGGGTTTTGTGTTATATATCTTCTCCAATATTTCCTTATCCTATAAAACATGGATTACTCAGACCTTCTGAGGCAATTTAAACGTCATTGCCTTGTTGAACGAGGCATGACATCGCGCAACTACTATTACATCATTCGATGCCTTAAAATGCTGTCAAATTATGCAAAAACAGAAAACGTAAAAAAGTTAAAAGAAGGTGTTATTCGGGAATTTCTAATAGACATGAGTCTGGAAAGATCATGGGCACCACAGACTTACAGGTTATATTTGCAAAACTTTTCTACATTCTTTAAATGGTGTGTGAAGATAAGGGCTGTAGAAACAAACCCTTGTGAAAAGATAGAAAAACCCAAAATTCCCAAAAGATTACCGCGGTGCTTATCAAAAAAACAAGTTCTAGCAATCCTGATAAGCGTTACATGCTACCAATGGCGATATAGTTTTCAAAAAGCAAGAAATGAATCAATCATTACAATGTTTGTCTATACTGGTTTAAGGTTACAAGAATTAATAAATCTTAGAAGAAATGATGTAGATGTAGATTCAAACGAAATATTTATCAGTAAGGGAAAAGGAGGAAAAGACCGGGTTGTTCCAATCCATCCACGCCTTGCTATTATTTTAAAAGGATATGAGCAAGAAATAGAAAAGAGGAATAAGTTTTCTGTATGGTACTTCACAGGTCTTCATTCAGACAAGCGACTTAATCCTAAGAATATAAGAGAAATTTGTCGTAAAGTTGGCTTAACAGCTAGTGTTAAATTTACTCCCCATATGTTACGGCACACCTTTGCCCGCCTTTCAATAGATGCTGATCTGAATCTTTATAAATTGAAAGAAATTATGGGGCATAGCGATGTGAGTACTACACAAATATATTTATCGGTTTCAAGAGAGGGTATTAAGAAAAGTTTTAACAATCTGGAATTAATTTAAAAACTTAATGGATGTTTACCTATTTGCTCCTGAAGGTGTGCTTTGGAAGCTGTAAGATAAATTGTGGTTGTCTTGATGTCAGAATGCCCAAGCATCCTTGAAAGGGCGTACAGATTACACCCACCATCAAGCATTAAGGTTGCAAAAGTATGACGGAGTATGTGAGGGTGGAAATCAATCTTGCTTTTCTTTCTAAGTTTGAATATTAATCGTTTTACAACGCATTCACCCATTCTGGAATCCTGCCTCATGGCAGTAAAAAAGTATGGACAACATTTCTTCAACCTTTTTCGATCTTTTAAATATTGCTCTAATATGAAAATTAAATTCTGGTGCAATGGTACTATCCTATCCTTGTCTCCTTTGCCATTAAATACAAAAAGTGTTTTGTTTTCCAGATTAATATCTTGCCACCGGAGATTCCTCAATTCTTCTTTTCTGATTCCTGTGTAAATAAAGATTGCGATAATTGCAACAGCCCTTGTTCTTTCAAATTTGTAGTCGTAAGGAAAATTCTTTGCCCAATCCAATAAATGCATAGCTTCCTCTTTTGTGAGATTTCTAGGTATTCTTGTGGGAAGCTTTGGCTTTGGAATGTCTTTTACATAGTTTTCCTTAATATGACTCTCACGCACACACCAATCAAGAAATAGGCTCATGGCTTGTAATCTTGTTTTAACCGTCTTTGCTGACCAGTTATGCTCAAGTTTTCCGGTAAGAATCCAGTCTTCAATTACTGTCCTGTTCACCTGATCTAGTGATTTGACATTTGAAAACTTTAGGAATGATTTAAATTCACTCCTGAGCCATCTAATTGTTGCTTTTGTGTTTCCTTTAAAAGCTTCAGAAAACTGACAGAATCGGTAGTGTAGGGTTTCAATTTCACTCATAGCCAATGACCTTAAGACTTTGCCGTCATGTCATTGACCCCCATTTTACCGTCCTTCCAAATCCGTTTATCTCTTTCTGTGACCGTCTTACTGGTCGGGGTGAGAGGACTCGAACCTCCGACCTCACGGTCCCAAAGCGTGATCCTATTGCTTAAATGTGTTTTTTCACCTTATCTAAGCGGTTAAACGCAGTTTGAGAAGATTCTTGGAATAAGAACTCAATGACCTTATGGCTCTTTTATATTAAGGGTGGATTTTGAGTACGTCAAGCGAATTTTCATTAAAAGATTTCTTGAAATGGAAAGCTTCATGTAAAAGGGTTTCACGTGGATAACTTAACCCAGATGCGCACAGCGTATCCGGGCTTTTTAATATACATCTTTTACCATGAAAAGAAAAATAAAAATAAACAAAACCATCATTGCCGAGGAAACCGAAATTGGAGAAGGAGCAACACTATTGCTTGAAATGGCAACTTCACCAATTATTAAACTACTCAGGAGAAATTATCTTCAAGACCCAACTTGTATTAGTGGGGATATTGAGTATTTGTTTGAGTTTGAAGGTAATGGAAAAATCAATAGTGATTTAGATTTGTGGATTGGATAGAGGACATTTGTTCATTTATATCTCCAACAACTACCTATCTATTTTCATTGTTTATTCTATAAATACTAAACAATATCTTTTAAAATCAGGCTAATATCTTCATATGCTTCTGAAAATTCCTGAAGATAGAAGGTTGTTATATCATCTGAAGGATTTAGAATATGTTCTCTAAATCTTAAATTAATTGAAAGAGGCGTGTTATGAGTCGCAATATCCAACATTCGTTTGCCCCTAAATGTGAATAAGTCGAAAAGGGTTTCTTTTATTTCACCTGAATGTAATGTCAAACTTTCATCTCCTTGTAAATTGTCAAAACCATATTCATTCTCATATGTGAATTTGTATTTTATAAGATTCTCCAAGACAGCCTCAGTAAATGGCTTTTTAATCTTAATATCTTTTGACAACCAAAATATTCTTTTTTCCAGAGATATGGGAACGCTTAAACTATTCATCGTTGAGTTTGTATGCCATATTGCTGGATTAATATCATTGATGATGTTATTTAAAATTTTATCAATATCCACGGGCTTCACATGCAATATTTTGAGACCTAAAGACTCAATTTTTTTCTCGTGTTTCAAAACTAAATTTTCGTCCACATTAGGGGGATATGTCCAGAATAGTTCTTGTTTTTCTGAGTATAAAGCAAACCATTTTACATGGAGAAGTTTCCTTACTCTCATCATCATTCTATTATCAACTTTTGTAACGACTCTGAAAGTATGTGATTTAAGTTGACCTATATTCTGAAATTGCTGAACCTGATAATTAAATACATCCATTGGATGCATCTTCTGTTCAAACATTAGTATTATTTGAATGCCTGATTCTTGATCTGTCCAAATCAAATCATCTTGCTGATCATCTTGAGTTGTTTCCCTATTATACCTTTTATTATTTAGCAGACAATAATCCAATTCATTTGTACATTTGTAGTTATCTACTTTAACATACGTTTTTGCTTCAGCTAGCTCAATTTCTCTGGGTTCTCCTATGTCATGAAGGTAAATAAAGCTCTTGGGTTGAGAAGAAATAATATGCCACCAAGAATCTTTTCCAATATGGGTGAGTATTTTATTACCAAAATACTTTGTTATTGAGTTGTGGATGTCGCTAACTGAAAACTTATCAATCACTTGCATTACTTGTACTTCAACAGAAAAAGAATAATATGGACGATTTAAAAAGTTTAAATTATCAGTTGGTGAAATAAAATTTATACGAAGAGATTCAGGAAATTGAAACCATCTTTTAATAAATACCTTAAAATTATCATCAATTCTGGCCTCATATAATAAATCCTTTTCCAGTACGGTAATCCCATCATGAGATGTAAGTAATTCAAATAACTCATCAATCGTCTTACTTTCAGTATTTTCATTATAAGGCATCTTCTGAAAAGTAAGGTCAAATTTGAAATTTCTTATACCATGTACTTGTCCTAATCCACTGAACCACTTATTTAGGATATCTGAATTAGTTGAAATTTTATTCCATATTTTACTATCGTTCCAATAATCAATAATTGGACGATCATCGTGACTTCCTCTCCATCCTCTGGAATACTCCTTATCATGTATAAATCTTTTGGCTTGTGGTGTTAGATCTGTATTTGTAATGAATAATCCTTCTAGACAGTCTTTCCGAATACAAGCAGAAAACAGTAGGTCAAGGTCATCCCCTCGAGAAATATTTTTAAAATTAATAGTGTGTTTGCACTGAATAAGATATTTTTTACCTCCTTTCTCAGTATAAATATCGCGTTTCTCATCTCCAGGACCATCAGTGATATCTATTAAAGTATGACCATCAACTTTTACAAGAATGTCAGCTATAAATTCAGGAAATTTTTTGTACCCAATCTGAGCTAAATACTTAAAGATTGCCTCTCTAGAAGGAGATGTTTTAATCATATCAATATCCTGTGGAATTGTATGATAATGTTGTTGTAATACTCCTCCTATAATATTGTACTTCATAAGTTCTTGTCTGGAATGAGATTAATCCAAAAATGAAATAAATATATATTCTCTAACTGAGAACCTTCTTTAAACCGAGCATTTTCTGAAATCAATTCAACTAGAAATAGTCTATCTTTATCAATGTGCCCTCGAAGTTTATCATTAGCTTTCCAAATACTTCCATTGTCTTTTGCTAATTCATCAATCCATTTATTGATTTCCATAAACCAATAGTCAAAACTATCTCCCTGAACATATGCAATAATTGCAGCATACTTTAAACCATTTCCATGGATGGACTTTTTGAACCTTTCAATTCCTCCGCATTCTGTTTCATGACCAATCACATATTCCTTTTCTCTATTGTGACCAGGAGTAGGTAGTCGTTTTGCTTCCATTGAGAAAAAGGAATCTTCTTCACCGTATAATCGATCAGAAACGATAATCTTCTCATCAATTGAGAAAGTCCCAATATCTACTTGAGGGCTGTTTCCTTTGGTTGTGTCCTCCATATACTCAGGTTGAAAGAAAAAAGGAAATTGCTGTGAATTACGATTTAGAAAAATACAAAGTTTTTGAGTTATTCCAGTTTCGTTTTGATCTAATAATCCTTTATTTTTCTTAGCAAATTCCTCAAAATAAGTTCTGACGAAACCTGCCACTGCTTTGATTGAGGTTTCCTCTTCGAGATCAAAGAGCCAGCCAGTATTGCTTATATGTGAGACTTTTTCTGAAAGCATATTAAAATCCTTGTTTTCTTAAATCAGAAAATGTTTCATCTGCATCCCTTAAAGCAACTGAACGAAGCCAGTAGCGTAATTTTTTAGGTTTAATTAAATAAATGATATTGTTGTCATAAATACGAATTACTCGTGTTAAACGCAGACTAGTCCCCGATTTTTGTTGTACTAATTTTGCGATATTTGATTCTGCATCCTTTTCGTCAAATTGAATTATTGGTTGATCACCAAAATAAAATGGTAAACAAATAAATGAGGATGTTTCAAAATGATTATATGGTTTAATATTAGTGTAGATCGAATTCATAATTCTACAAAACACTTGAGAAAAAGCATCAATAGTAACTTGATCAGCATTTTCAGTTGCTGCTTTTGATTTTTCTCCATTTCTTCTAAACTCTAATAGAAAATTGTTGAAATCATCAACTAAGATATTTTCAATTAATGTGATTTCTATATCTTCTTCTTTTTCAGGAAATGGCAAATTATCTATATCCTGCTTATAGATTGCTGAGGATTTATTTACTAGGTATTGTCCACTTGTTGCTGCAATATAAAATGGATATAACTTGTTTCCTGCTATCCGCTTAGAAATGCGTCTCAATAAAGATAAATCCTTATTTGGGGCATGAATACCTACGATTCTACGTTGGAAAGTTAAATCTTCAAAAGATAAAACTACAGGAAAAGAATTATCAATTATTGCTTCTTTTATAAGTATGTGCGGTGCTTTATATATATCTTCGTTTCCCTTACTATGAAATAGTTCCGTGGTAAGTGAGTCAACGATCTTACTTCTATTAATTCCATTAATTGTCAATGCCTCTGTTGGCAGGAATCTTTTACCTGTTAAAAATGACGATTTTAACTTTTTTTCAAATTTTTCAACTGCTTCTTGATTATTAGATTCTCGTATTTTTTCAAGTTTGATCTTGTCATTTTTTGTGGCTGCTGTAAACCCCTCACTTACAGCCCATCCATTCTTAATTTTTTCTTTTAAATAATCTTTTAACGTTGGATGAAAATCCATTCTGGAAATAAGTTGATGATATCTACTCCCACCTAAAAAATTAGATTTCCAAATAAGAGTATCATTTAACGCCAAATTTCTAGGTATATAATGGAAGTCATAGGTGTCGAGTTCAATATATATTTTCTCTTTATTAACTCTAGTTCTTTTTGGAATAATGTGTAGTAGCCCTTTTTCTTGAGCCTGATTATTGATAATAAAAACAGCTGATACTGCTACATCACCTCTACGCTCACTTCCTTTTCCACTAGTGAATAATACTCTACTTAAATGTGTAAAATCTATTATTTGAGGAATATGGTATTTTTCCAATAATAGTCGTCTAAAATTAACTGATGAAGTATTATATAAAAGTGGACCTGATGGTTGAATTAAACATGTAAGTCCTCCTTTTTTTGTAATCGTAACTGATTGTTCTAGAAATAATAATGCTATTTGATTATCAGGTAGTTTGATGTTTTCTTTCTTTTTACCTGTTAATGCTAAAAGTTTTCTGTTGACTTTTTGCCTGTTTTCAATGATTTCTGAAGCTTTGGTTAGTTTGGATTCAAAAGGTGGATTACCAATTATTAAATCAAATTCTAGTTCAAATTTGTTGTTTAAGATTAATTCAAAAAAATCTGAAGAATATAAATTTTTTTCGTAAAGATTATCAAATTGAAGCTCTTCCCATATTTGAAGAGGTGTAAGTTCATCGCAGAGAGCTAAACTAAGGCTAAAAGCTGTAAGATTAATTGCGTCAAAATCTTTATCTACCCCAAATATATTCTCCCTTAGAAGAGTTTTCAATGTATAAAGATTAGGTTTCTTCCATTTATTTTTTTTTCTCCATCGGTAAATTAATCTTCTATAAGCCCCTACAAGAAAAACTCCTGAACCACATGATGGATCTAGAATTCTAAAGTCTGTTTCAGTCTTACTAAGAGGCATAGCCTCATCAAGAAGAAAGTTGACTAAAAAGGGTGGAGTGTAGACAACACCAGGCATTTTCTCTAAGAATTCCTCATAGATATTGCTTATAAGTTCAACTGGTAAATCATTGAACGAGTACAAACGCCAAAAAACATATTGAACACCATTAATTATTTTTCCTTCAAAAAATAACGAAAATCTTGTTAAGTCAGACTTTTGCAACTCATCTCTTTCTTCCGAACTAAGTTGAAAAATACCTCCATTAAAATGTTTAGCAAGGTGATCAAACATTCTTAAGCAAGCTCCTTTTTCTTTTAGAACATCCGTGAATGATTCAGCATTAATTGAAAATTGATTAAAAAAACTTTTTTCAAATCTTTTTTTTATTCGTTTGCCATCAATAGTATATGCTCTAACTTCACCTGCTTTTGGAAAAACAGAATTACCATTATTATCTTTTCGTTCTTCCAAATACTTAACTAAAATTGACATAACCATCAATTTTCTTGCAATACTTTTTGGCAAGATATTCTGATCAACTATGTCTCTCATTGCTTGCTTTAATTCTGAGAGTAGTTGTTCATAAGCACTATTGCTAAATTTGAAAGAGTTACTGTATTTGGAGTTTTCCCAGAACGAGCCATTATCAAATGATTTTGCAGAGAAAGCATTGAATTCTTGGTCAATTATTTTGCTTTCACTTTGAAAAAGATCATCATTAACTTCAACAGCTAGTTTGATAATTGTTAATGGTCGATAAACTAGTGTGTTTTGCTTTGCTGGACGATCATAACAATTAAAAATTCTTAAGTCATACTTAGTAAAAACGAAAAACATTGGAACGTGTCCAGAACTATATAACTTTCTGTGTAGTTCAACCAAGTCTTTTTCGTTGGGACTACCAATGTCCGTTAGATCATATATATAAACTTGAGGGATAGAAGGTCTATTAACAAACCTCCTAAAATAAATAAAATCCGCATTGTATTTCTTTGCATTTTCAACAGCAATAAACTCTTCGGGGTTTAGGTAAGTGCTTGCGTTTTTCGAAATTGCTTTAATAGAAACAAGCCCTGTTGAAATGTTATCTTCAAGCATTTCAAGCTTCTTAAGACCATATGTTAAAGTTTCGTTCACTCTAAACTTTCTAATTTTGGGTTGTAAACTGTAATCTATTTAAGTGCTCTAATTATTTAGTCGAAACAAATAATTCTCTGATATTTACATCCAGAAATTTTGCAATTGTGTAGAAAACTTCTACAGACGGTTGAACATCATTTGTGCACCATCGTGAAATTGTCGATTCCGTTTTGTCCAAGTGTTTCGCTAGTTTTTTGGAGGAAATATTCTTTTCAGCCAATACAGCCTTAATCCGATTGTAATTTATTTTATCTATCATGCAATGAATTTGCCGTTTGGTGCAAATATATAGAGTCTAATGTATTTAAAATTTTGAATTAATTATATTTATGTGTAAAGTAATTATGTTTATACGTAATATAATTTGCACCCAACAATAATTATACGTATATTATAAATAATTTCACCTTGAATAAAAATATATTTTTTGAGTAGAAACAATAGTTAAAATCAACTAGGATATGTGGGATTTTGAATTCCCGCTTTCCATATTAAAGGAATTGGTTTATAGGTAGATAAATAGTATTTACTTAATTACGAATTAATCACCGCATCCAACGCATCATCAGCATCCTGAAAAAGGAAATTCCCTTGATAATTAATTGTTGTGGAGATAGAAGTGTGCCTATATAGTTTTTGAAGCATCTGGATAGGAATCTTGTCTCCTGAGATATTTCCGAATGTATGTCGGGCAATATGCATTGTAAGTTTTTTTTCTATTTCTGCCTGAGTTGCAATTCTGCCTAAATACTTATTGAAGTATTTAACTGCTGTTGTTATTTTTCGAGCAATATCCTCAGGGCTTTCAAGGTCTGCTTTTTTTAATTCTGGAAAAACAAAATCATTTTCTTCATTTTTGTCACTGATATAATGTTTCAAAATAACCTGAACTTTTTCAGGAGTTTTTAATGAGCCAACCTTTTGGTTCTTCCCCATGGTGTAATAGAGTCGGTTATCATTAAAATCAGACCATTTTACTCGCAACACATCAGAAACCCGCATTCCTGCAAAATAGAATGAGAATAACCAAACATTCCGGGTGTGCCATATTGGGGAATCAAATTTTAAATTAAGTTCTTCAATATCCCGTACTTCATCTATGGTTAGCCCTATTTTGATGCTTTCTGGAAATTTCAATTGAATTTTTCCTTTTCCAAAGGGGTAATATCTTTGATCTACAATACCGTCACGGATTGCTTGGTTAAACAGCGTTCTAATCACTATCATATTATTAACAACACTGCGTTCCATTAATTCTTTATCTCCCCTTAAATAAGCCCTGAATCTTCTTAACAAGTCTTCTGTAATCTCCTTGAAAGAAATATCATTACCATTTAAGTAGTTTTTGAAATGGTTTACTCTGCTTCTTTCGGCTTTTACGCGAGTAATCTTTCCAGTTTTCTCCAAAAAACTTAAATGTTCCTCAGCCAGTAAGAAAAAAGAATCCTCTGTACTCATTTGCTTCAATTGCTTATTAAACCCTTGGGCTGACTGCAATTTATTCTCAGATTCAAGTTTTAGGAATTCATCATTTATGTCAGCAAGTTTCTTTAATAAGTAGTTATTTAGTCTCTTTGAGTTGGGATGAATCTTTTTAACCCGTTGATTGGGAAAATCCCAATGATCTTCCAGAATGTATTTTCCCGTATAAATATAGGATGTTTTTCTATCTTTGGTAACTCTAATTACCAAAGGATACTCTCCTTTTGAGTTCTTCTTTTTCCTGAGTACTACCTTAACACTTGCCATACCTGCGTTTCTTTCGGCAAAGATACAAATATTTGGTACAACATAGGTACAACAAATCGTGAATTAACCTGAATTTATATGATTTAATTTGAAGCTTGTAAAATGCATAAGATTCATTAACAGATATATAAGTATAGTAGGTATCATTGTTCCTAAAACTTAAAATCCAATGACCATTGCGGTCGTGCGGGTTCAAGTCCCGCCTCGAGTACTTTTAAAACCTGTAATAACTTTATTGATAAAGTGTTGCAGGTTTTTTTAGTGACATTTACCAA
>Ga0307991_1000312_pt1 | contig 36017 bp, 28 predicted proteins | sample EllFjometagen131_FD_203146 | JGI IMG/M metagenome (GOLD analysis project Ga0307991, IMG submission 203146) | Marine microbial communities from Ellis Fjord, Antarctic Ocean - #131 | ecosystem: Environmental > Aquatic > Marine > Unclassified | place: Southern Ocean | collected 2014-10-08 | reverse complement strand
TCATATTCTGCAAGCTTTTTCACTAAATTACGAAAAACCTTGCAATTTAAAACACTATAAAATGATAAGTTATCCACATTTTACTGTTGATATACAGTGTTTTGAATCGTTGTTAAGGATTGACTAAATAATGAAAGTATCAAATAAAAGTAACGATGATGGTGTTTTTCTCAGTGTGGAAGGTCGTGTTGACACAACCAATTATAACGAATTTGAAAAAGCGGTAAATGAAGTGTTTACCCCTGATGTAAAAGAAATTTACCTCGATTGTAGCGAACTAAGTTATATCAGTAGCTCAGGACTTCGTATTTTCTTGACTGTTCAGAAAAAAATGATGGTACGCGCTGGAAAATTTAAGCTTTATGCTTTACAGCCAGGTATTCAGGAGATATTTGATATTTCAGGCTTCAGCTCCATTTTTTCAATATTTAACAACGAAGATGAGGCTAAACAAGGCTAATTGCCAATTATCTAAATTACTAGGTTAAAGATTTTGTCGACAATATTTTATCGAGTTTCTTTGCTCGTCACTTAAATGACTAATGTTAAGAAGGTTATTCAACTATCTGCCGTTTCACCAGATCAGCGAATTTCCCACCTTTATTCATAAGTTCCTTATAGGTTCCACACTCTTCAACACTACCCTTCTCCATCAGGTATATTTTATCTGCATTTAGCACTGTGGTTAATCTATGGGCAATAACCACTCTTGTTGCCTGTAATTTTTCAAGACTCTCGCTTACTTTGTGTTGGGTTTTGTTATCAAGAGCGCTGGTAGCTTCATCGAAAAATAGTATCCTCGGTTTGTTAACAATGGCACGTGCGATCATTATACGCTCACGCTGACCTCCCGAAATAGTGTTCAATCCACCAGTAACTACCGTTAACATTCCCATAGGCATCTGCTTAATGTCTTCATCCAATCCTACATTACGAGCTGCCTCCCAAGCATCTTCAAAAGTAGCATTTGTCATACCTATAATATTAGATGCTATATTACCAGGAATTAGCTGTGCCTGCTGCAAAACTGTTCCTGCCTGTCTTCTTACAGATGCTGGATCGAATGATGAAAGATCCTGCCTATCAAAATATACGGAACCACTTTCAGGCGCTTCAAACCCCAACAGCAGTCGTAATAATGTTGATTTTCCCGATCCTGAGGCACCAACAATGGCCACAAACTCTCCAGGTGCTATTTGCAAAGAAACATTTTTTAACACAATTGGACCGTTAGGTTCATAGCGAAAACTCACATTTGACACCTCTATCTCACCCGATAGATTCTCAACATAAGGCTTTATCACAGTATTTTCCGGAGCAGCTTCCAAAATCGGGCGGAGACTATCAAATAAGGGTATGGCCATTAAATAGGAAACAAGAGCCATCCCAAGCTGAAGGACTGATGCAACAGTCAAAGTCAATGCCGTATAAAAAGCCATAAATTGACCCGTAGAAAGGGTATTTGGAACCTGCTCAGCAATCACCCAGAAAACAAACAAGATAATTACCAACGGCATTACTGTCGAAATCAAGGTGATGGTCATAAAGAGCTTTCTAACATAGTAAGTCTGCCTTTTATTCTCAGAAAACTTACCTGCCCATTGAAAAAAGGCGTGTACTTGTGCACCTGCTATCCTTATTTTGGAAATGCTCGACAAAAACTGTATCAGCATTCCAAAAATATTATTTTGAAGCCCAATAATATTCTTCTGATGTTTTTGAATTTTTTTTCCGATGAAGAAAATAAGCAGAAGGTATAATATAAGGAAAGCAAAAATGTATAACGAAAGGCTTGCATCATAGAAAAACATGAGAAAAAAATTGAACACCATAAAAACAGAACTAAGCAAACTGTAAATCACTGTTTCTGAAAGGATCTTTCGCAAAATCATGATACTGTTAGCCTTGGCGGCAAGTTCGCCAGCCTGGTATTTACGGAAAAATTGAGCGGGTAAATTGAGCAGACGATCCCATATTGCCGACTGAAGGGAGTAATCAACTTTTGTTTCAATCCTGATCATGGAAAAACTACGTATGAGCTGAAAAAACGCAATGGCAACAATGCTGAAAAAGATGACTATGGAATAAACATACAATTGCCGGTAATCGGACTGCGGGATCACAACATCGAAAATATTTCCTGTAAATAGCGGGATCAGTATGGTGAGGATTCCCCCGACCAGCCCCACAATAATAATAGTAAAAATATCTCTCATGCTGCCCTTCAATGCGAAACGGATCAGATCGAAGCCCTTCAAGGGAATATCTGGAAAAGGACGATAAAACTGGTGGGCTTCCTCGACTAGACCTTCTGCTTCTTTAGCAGTTAAAACTTGTCTTATATTTTCACCTGGACTAATATATTCATAACTCGAGGGCGATTTCGGAATGAGGGCAACAGGGAAATTACCCTCTTTTTTAAATGCCAAAAGCGGGCCATTGTCTTTCTCCCACCAGTCGCCGACCAGTTTGACTTTTCTGTCCCTGAAACGGGAGGAACGGAGAATGTCATTAAGGGATAGCGGAGGTGCTTCTTCGCTTATAGACCGTTTAGGCGTAGTGATAGAAATCCCGCTGTAATCTGCAACAAGCCGGCAGGCAGTTAGCAAGGGTTCCTGCACAGTATCTATGTACGACTTTCGCAGGTTTTCATTTATCACCGAAGCAATTTTTCTCAGTGCCGACGAGTGAATCCTGCTATCATGAACGGTTTTTTCATTCAAGCGGTTGAACTCATCGACTGCATTAAGCCGTGTATTAAAAAAATCACAGTAAAAAATAACCTCATAAAAATTATCAAGCAGGCTAAGGAAATCCTCCTGAAGGAAAATGTCGGATGTTTTAAATGTCCTTATTGTCGAGGCTTCCAATGTTTGAAGCCAGGAATCCTGAGACACCGGAAATTTCTGAATTATTCCGGGTTCCATGATTTCTTTCATACCCAGGAATAAGGCTTCCCCTGTAAGAAATTCAACCCAAACGATCCCCTTCTTCGACCTTATCTTCAGATTAGCAGCTACTTTTGTTTCACCGCCAATTTCTATCAATTGATTAGTTCGCGGGTTAATATCCCTCGATATGCTTTGCGAAAGATGTCCAATCCAGGTATCAAGCAGTGTTTCCAGAGTGCCGACAAGCTCAGGGCGTATCATTATTTCTTTCATCTGCTCAATTTCAAAGCGGATGATTTCAGCATTAGGCGAAGGTACAGCGATCAAAGCCCGATCATTGACTGACTGGCCATGTCTTATCCCTAAAAGAAGTTCACCTTGTTCGGCCGTGAAAAAATAATTTCTTGATCCCACGGGCTGATCATCTTCCAGGCTGGATGTAAAAACATCCACATGACCATGAACAATATACCATACACTCTCGGGTCTGGTTAAAGGGAAAAGATGATTTCCTCCAGTTCTATAAGTGCGACCAAATGCGTGTATGGTTTCCGAAAATATATCCTTATTCATAGTTTCTATGGTTATTCTTTCATGAGTTGATGATATAATCCTTCCTGATTCATTAGTTCTTCATGGGTTCCCCTCTCTGCTATACGGCCTTTGTCCATCACAATGATTTCGTCACAGTCGCGGATTGTACTCAAACGATGGGCAACTATCAGGCAGGTACATCCCTTTTTACGGATATTTGTATCTATCATCTGTTCTGTTTTTGCATCCAGTGCACTGGTGGCTTCATCGAGTATAAGAATAGATGGTTTGGTCGCAAGTGCTCTTGCAATTTCCAGTCGCTGTCGCTGACCCCCGCTGAAATTTTTCCCATTTTCAGAAACATTGCTTTCATATGCTCTCGGGCGGGAGGCTACCTCTTCGTGTATGCAGGCATCCTTGGCAACCTGAATTACGTCTTTATCTGCTATGGTCTCATCCCAGAAGGTGATATTCTCCTTTACCGTTCCCTCAAACAGGAATAGATTCTGGTCCACCATGGCGATGGAATTATTCAATGTCGGGCTAGAAATGGTTTGCCTGGGTTTGTTGTCCAGCAGAATCTCCCCTTTCCATGGCTTATACAAGCCGCTGACCAGGTTGGCGATGGTTGTTTTTCCGCAACCAGACCTCCCGACTATAGCAACCCTATATCCAGGCTTCAGGGAAAGTGAAAAATCAGTAATCAATGGTGGCTCAAGTGGACTGTATCCGAAAGAGATATTTTTCAGCTCAATGTATCCATTGAGCTTTGTAGTTTTTACAGCTGACTTAGATGTCCCGGCTTGGAAATCTGTTGTTGAAATTGGATAATTATATACATCTTCAATTCGTTTTAATCCTCCCTCGACGTCTTGCAATGCACTACCAAAACCCACAAGCGATGTGATAGGCATAGTGAAGCTGACCATCAGCGATTGAAATGCAACAAAAGTGCCTACAGTCATAGCGCCATCGATGATATAACCCGAACCGATAAGCAAAACGATCATGGTACTCAGTGCGGTAAGAAATATCGGTATCACCTGTAACGTTTGGGTGAGCCTATTGGTTTTTTGCTGAATGTTCAATAATTTTGACTGGTATCCGGCCCATCGGGAAAAAAAATCCGATTCGGCTGCAATCGCTTTTAACGATTCAATCATCTGCAAACCAGAAGAAGAGAATCCAACCAACCGACTGGTATCCTGTAAGAGTTTTTGATTTGAATCGACCCGTTTCCGCGATATATAGCGAAGTGCAAATAAATTTAAGAGCGAAATACCAATCGCTATCAAAGCAAGCGGGATACTGTAATAAAACATCAGCGCCGCGTAAAACACTATCGTGAAAAGATTCAGAAGGGTATTTCCAAGCGGACCTGACAACAAGGTTGCAACCTGATCGTTGATATTTATACGCATGGTGATATCTCCAGCAGACCGCTGGGTATGAAATGACATGGGGAGATGGAGCACATGCCATAAAAATTTTGAGGAATTTTTCAGCGACAGGCTCATTTCCAAGCGGATCAGGCTGTATTGCTGTAGCCAGGATAACAATGCGCGAAACAAGGTAGTTAGTGCAATTCCGGTTAAAAGCGGAATGATCCATGATCCCGATTGCTTTATCAGTATCTGATCTACAAAAATTTTCGAGAAAACAGGAATGGCGAGTCCGGGAATAATGAGAACCAGACCGACCAGAAAAAGAAAAAGCAGGCTTTTTTTATACCCTTTTAACCAGTTCAACAAAATGGGTAAAAACTTCGGTTTCTCACCTCCTGGCTGAAACTCTGGCCCTGGCTTGAACGTTAGTACTACTCCCGTAAAGGAATCATTGAAAGTTTTATCATCCACCACACGGGGCCCCGAAGCTGGGTCGTTCAGGTAAACCTTGTTTTTACCAAATCCCTCGACGACCAGAAAATGATAAAAATTCCAGAATACGATCATTGGGACTGGAAGATCTTTCAGCTGCTCCGGTTCTTTTTTAAATGCTTTTACCTCCAGTCCGTGGTTTCGGGCTGCTTTGGCAAGATTGCTGGCCTTACTTCCGTTGCGTGATACGCCGCAATCGACCCGCAGTTTTTCCAGCGATACATATTTTTTATAAAAAGCCAAGACGATTCCAAGAGAGGCAGCCCCGCATTCAAGTGCTTCCATCTGGAGCACAGTAGGGGTTTTGACCCTTCTTATACCAGCGATCCGATAGTAGAGTTTATTGAGGATGTGAATGAATTTCAAGTTCATTGTCAATTTATAATCAGTTTAGAAGAAATGTAATCGGGCTGCTCCTGGCTAAAGTGACAAGCACGCAGCAAGACAAACCATTCAAAGAATAGAGCGTTTCTTTTACTGAAGCAGACATCCCGGAGGTTCCGATAATCAGAGAAGCTCTGACTTCATAATAATTATTATTGTTTAACTGCAAAGACCTGTCTTCATCAGGAAAATACTTCTGAATCGCACTTTTGGAAGCAGGGTAATCGGCGATAAAAGTGATCCTTCCTTTTAAAAACTCAGGGGGAACGCCTCCTTTGTCAATTTCGAGCTTGGCATTCATCATTATTTTCAATTTTGAGATCTCCTGTTCTTGAACAAAAAATATCACTTCCGGAATAATAGATGAACTGTCCTGGGTTCTTATCATTTCAAGCACAGGGGAGCCGATTTTTACGTAAGTGCCTTCCTTGACATTTAAACTGGTAATTTTACCGTTAAAGGGAGAACTAATTTCTGCATAATTTTTTTCTTCCAGCAGGTAAATCTTCATCAGTCTATGATGACGGGTAACCAGATCGCCGGTTTTACAAAAAACCGAATCAACCTGCCCTGAGTGGCTTGCCACTACTTCTCTGGGTAATTCATGAGTTTTGATGATCCCAAACCCTTTTACCTTCTGAGTTATGGAGCCAAAGAAACCCCACACCAGCATGCATGCAATCACCATGATAAGTGCCGAAAAAAATAACCAAGTGCGGGCGGAATTTACCTGAAGTAATTCATCCAGATCCTCCGGAGCAGTCATTTTTTCAAGGGTAGATTTTCTGAAAATCTCTCGTCCAAACATAAATGGTATATTTTATCCGTAAAATCGCTATTGCGGTATGCAAATGTAAATATTTTTTTGAAAGAATATAATATAAAATGTGAAAATAATTTTTTTTATTCAAGTTGTGATATGCACTAGAATTTTTTATACTTTTGATGTGTGTCTAAAGACACTATTCATTGAAATTAATACTATATATATATATACATACTTTATACCACATTCTAATGGAAAATATAGACCAACAAAGAAAACAAATTGAAGAAAAAATTATAGCAAAGGCTACCAAAGACGAGACCTTTAGAGCAAATCTACTATCATCGCCCAAAGAAACATTGGAAACGGAACTTGGGATTAGCATACCTGATGCTATTAACGTTAAGGTGCTGGAAGAAGATAAGAATTCATTCTATCTAGTAATTCCACCAGTAGTCAATCCCGAAACTGAAGATGAACTTTCGGAAGCTGAACTTGAAATGGTTTCAGGTGGCTATGGTGATTCTGTGGACACCCCTTGTGGCCCTCCTGGTGGTATCAACTTATCCAATTAATAATAATATTTTTTCAAACTTAAATCATTACACCAATGGAAAATAAAAACGACCAAAGAAAACAAATTGAAGAAAAGCTTATAGCAAAGGCTACCAAAGACGAAACCTTTAGAGCAAATCTACTATCATCGCCCAAAGAAACACTGGAAACGGAACTTGGGATAAGTATTCCAGATGCTATTAACGTTAAGGTGCTGGAAGAAGATAAAAACTCTTTTTATCTGGTTCTTCCTCCAATAATCAATCCAGAAACCGAAGATGAACTTACAGAGGCAGAACTTGAAATGGTTTCAGGCGGATGGGGCGAAGGGTTTGGGGAAACTAATTATGTCACTATCACTATCTGCAATTGATTTAGTTGTTATATCATAAATCACCTCACTAAACAATAATTCAATGGAAAATAAAAACGAACAAAGAAAACAACTCGAAGAAAAGCTCATAGCAAAAGCTACCAAAGACGAAACCTTTAGAGCAAATCTACTATCATCACCCAAAGAAACACTGGAAACAGAACTTGGGATTAGTATTCCGGATGCTATTAATGTTAAGGTGCTGGAAGAAGATAAGAACTCGTTCTATCTGGTTCTTCCTCCAATAATCAATCCCGAAACCGAAGATGAACTTTCGGAAGTTGAACTTGAAATGGTTTCAGGAGGCTATGATGGTAGCGATACTGATAATTTTTCTGTACGCGACTGTAGAAACATGCTTGGTTAAATAAATTGCAATAATATCACTAAATAATAATCATTACACAAATGGAAAATAAAAACGATCAAAGAAAACAAATCGAAGAAAAGCTCATAGCAAAGGCTACCAAAGACGAGACTTTTAGAGCAAATCTACTATCATCACCAAAAGAAACACTGGAAACAGAACTTGGGATAAGTATTCCAGATGCTATTAATGTTAAGGTGCTGGAAGAAGATCAAAACTCTTTTTACCTGGTTATTCCGCCAGTAGTAAATCCTGAAACTGAAGATGAACTTTCGGAAGCTGAACTTGAAATGGTTTCAGGTGGCTATGGTGATTCTGTGGACACCCCTTGTGGCCCTGTGAACATATTTATCAATTAATAATATTTGTTTTTTCTAACTTAAATCATTACACCAATGGAAAATAAAAACGACCAAAGAAAACAAATCGAAGAAAAGCTCATAGCAAAGGCTACCAAAGACGAAACCTTTAGAGCAAATCTACTGTCATCGCCTAAAGAAACACTGGAAACAGAACTTGGAATAAGTATTCCAGATGTTATTAATGTTAAGGTGCTGGAAGAAGATAAGAACTCATTCTATCTAGTAATTCCTCCAATAGTCAATCCCGAAACCGAAGATGAACTTTCGGAAGCTGAACTTGAAATGGTTTCAGGTGGCTATGGTGATTCTGTGGACACCCCTTGTGGCCCTCCTGGTGGTATCAACTTATCCAATTAATAATAATATTTTTTCAAATTTAAATCATTACACCAATGGAAAATAAAAACGATCAAAGAAAACAAATCGAAGAAAAGCTCATAGCAAAGGCTACCAAAGACGAGACTTTTAGAGCAAATCTACTATCATCTCCCAGAGAAACTCTGGAAACTGAACTTGGGATTAGCATACCTGATGCAATTAATGTTAAGGTGCTGGAAGAAGATAAGAACTCTTTCTACCTGGTAATTCCACCAGTAATCAATCCCGAAACCGAAGATGAACTTTCGGAAGCTGAACTTGAAATGGTTTCAGGAGGCTACGATGGTGGTACTCCTGAACATACTATGATTGCTTCTTGTCGCCTATCTTCATGTATAAATTAGACAAATTGCTATTTCATCAACTATCTCAGCAACCGATGATTCTGTGCTAAATCAATGGTAGCCCAGGAAAAAACTCGAAGAATAGTTCATCGAAACAAGGATAATAAATGAAATTATTATTCTATATTTATACAAACCTTAATTATTACACTCATGGAAAATAAAAACGACCAAAGAAAACAAATCGAAGAAAAGCTCATAGCAAAGGCTACCAAAGACGAGACCTTTAGAGCAAATCTACTATCATCGCCCAAAGAAACACTGGAAACAGAACTTGGGATTAGCATTCCGGATGCTATTAATGTTAAGGTGCTGGAAGAAGATCAAAACTCGTTCTATCTAGTAATTCCACCAGTAGTCAATCCCGAAACCGAAGATGAACTTTCGGAAGCAGAACTTGAAATGGTTTCAGGGGGGTATGATCCTGGTCAAGATACCTATGCATATCCTTGTAGGGTTTCTGAATATATAAATTAAGAAAATTGTTATTTCATCGCCCTTCTCACCAAACAATAATTCTGTGCATAGTCATTAGCATTGCAGCTAAAAAAATTAAAAACCAGTTATAGAAAAAGCAATAAAAAATGAAATATTCGTTACTTGATCATTTTTCTGTTATTGAACCTTGTATTTCGCACTCTCTTATGGATAAGAAGAGTGTTGATTCAGTAAAAGAACTCTGTGCATTATTTCCTTTCGACATTGCTAATGATTTTGGTTTTGAAAGCCGATTAGGGAATCCAGAAGCATATTGCGATTTTATGTTACAAATTAAAAAAGGTAGTAAGGGTGCAGTGATACTTGCTGGGCAAAATCCGATTACCAAACTAGCTGACGTATTACTGGAAAATCCTTTCTGGAAAAAAATATCTCATCTTTTTGCTGCCTGGAATAATCCTGAACACATACTCTCTAAGATGGTTGTTGACTTCTGGCTCGAATTCGACTGGCAGGAAACATCCTATAACATAATCCCAAATATATTTTTTAGTTTACAAAATAAAAATCACCTCGATAGACTGGCACAAGGGCAATCGATTAAACAGGTTCTTGACGAAATATACAATATACTTTTTGAAATACCTTTTCCGGTAAATATGGCAACGGTTGTTAATTCTTGCATCATAAATCTTCCTAAAGAGGCTCGAATACGTTATATTGGCTTTATGGTTCCCCGCAAAACAGAAGTTGTGCGTTTAGAAATATCGCATCCTGATGCTGAAACGTTCTTTAGCTATCTACACAAAATTGGTTGGCCCGGAGAAGAAGAAGTTATACGAGAACAAACGTTTCTTTTTTCTAAGAAATTAGACTCAATCATGTATAACCTCAATATTGGAAACGAAATTCTCCCTTACCTTGGGTTGGAATTATTTTCCAAAGAACTACGAAAATCTGTCTGTGGACCACTACATATGGAAGTGCTCGATTTTCTTGCATCTCAGTCGCTACTACTTGAATCGAAGAGAGAGGGATTAATTCGTTTTATCGGGCGGAAATCTGTTTCATTTCTCTATCCCGTTCTTTATTTGAGTGGGATAAATCATTTTAAATTTGCTTACAAGAAAAACAAGCCCCTTGAATTAAAGGGTTATTTCGGAACCATGATTCGCAACAGGCTAGATGATAGTCGTTAAACAATATACCTTACTAGATTAGTACCTATAAATCTCCTATGAATAAAGAACAAATTAACAGCAATTACTATTCAAAGGTTGCCGCTAGAGCAACCACCCTACAGGATAAAATTAATGAGCCGCAACGATTTTCGTTTCACCCTGCCAACAACCAATTATTAGAGCAGCGACTAACCCTTTGGCGTAACATTGTAGCACCTAATGATTCAACAATGTTCGAAAATCGGTTGAAAAATGATGGCATAACAGAAGACGACTTAAAAAATCTACTCGGTACCGTTTCGTATAGTAATGAAGACCAGCATCCTTTGTGGGTGGAATCTTTCAGGGAGATCATGCAATTTTTGGCTTTATACAATCCTTCAGATCTTTCAGAAGAGATGACCCTGATTTTCGGCCCTGAAAAGAATAAAAATATTCCTTTTCTTTATTTGTTAACTCCGCTGGTAGCATATGCAACTCATAAACTTGATAAAGTGGCAGGAGTTCACAAAAAGGAACTTTTTTCAACCAGCGCAGAACAAATGTTACATACTCAACTTGCTCTTCAACTTGCACATTATAGTTTGCAAACATTTCAACTTGAATTTAATGTTTATAATTCATTACAACAATCGTCTTTATCGAGGTTTATTGAACAATTGAATCGAGAAGTTCAACCAGAAGATAAGTACTATCAGCAGTTTATCAAACAAATAATGGAAGATGGCTGGAAGGATTTTTTTGCTGAATATAGCGTTCTGGCTAAGATTATCACTATTGCGATATCCAACTGGATTAATAACAGTGCTAATTTTATTCTTCGTTTTAGTAACGATTTATCTGACATCACAAACCGATTTGCGGATGGGGTACTACCAGGATTGCTACTAGAGTATAAAGGTGACATTTCCGATTCGCACGATGGTGGCAAGGGAGTGATATCCTTAAAGTTTGAATCGGGACTTAAGCTGGTTTACAAACCTAAAAACCTTGAACTCGAGAAAGCATGGTCGGAATTACTCATATGGATTAATGAAAAAGGCTTAAAGCCTGATTTAAAACCGGTAAATGTTATTCTCAGAAAAGGCTATGGTTGGGTAGGGTTTATTGAGCATTTTGAATGTACTACTGAGCAGGAAGTGGTAGATTATTATCGTCGCATTGGTGCGCTGATCGGGATCATCTACCTACTAAACGGGAACGACTGTCACATTGAAAACCTAATTGCATCAGGTGCTTACCCTATGCTCATCGATTTTGAATCGGTGCTGCACCACGAGGCCAAACCTTTTGCTGAAGTAGATGCAGACAACGCCATGTTTTTTGTAAATAAACTGCTACGCAAATCTGTGTACCGTACCGGACTTCTTCCAAACTGGATAAAGGGAAAAGACGGTTTTTTGTATGATATAAGTGGAATTGGAGGATACGGAAATGGGAAATCTCCTTTCATGTCACCAAAATGGGATAACATCAACACCGATCTTATGAAGCTTACATTTTTTCCTGCTAGCTTTATAGATTTGAATAACCTGCCAGTGTTTAATGGTCAGCAACAAAAACCAATACCTTATTCTGACGATATAGTTTCAGGATTTACAACATTTTACAAGCTGGCAATATTGCATCGAAATGAATTCCCTATCCATTTGTTTGCCAAAAAAGAGCTAAGGTTCATTCTCCGTTCAACAAGGATCTATGGCTTGGTACTAAAAAAAATGGCGAACCCAAAATATTTGCGCACAGGAATCGAATGGGGCATTCAAACTGAACAGTTAATTCGTGCTTTTCTCCACACCCCAACACCAAACCCCTACTGGCCTATAAATAAATCAGAGCTGAGGCAAATAGAAGAGATGGATATCCCCATTTTTTGGGCCGACTCCAACAAAACTGACCTTAAAGATAAACTAGGCATTGTTAGCGCTAACCTTATGTGTAATGCTGCTTATGATGAGGTGAAATCAAATTTTGAGGAAATCGATGAAAATGATCTTAAAAAACAGGTGAGGCTAATACGTGCTGCGTTATTTTTTAAGGAATTAGATCATGATTCAGCTCTAGGTGATAAAGAAAATTATGTCAGGGATATTGATAATGTATTACCTATAAACAAAGATATGTTACTGGATTCAGCTATGAAAATAGCACGAACACTGCAAGCGGAAGCTATTTTTTCGAAGGATGGCAGCTGTACTTGGTTATCAGTAGGAATCATTGGATCAAATAGATACCGTATACAACCCATGTCGATGTTCCTTTATGATGGCATCCCTGGTGTGGCACTATTTTTATCGGCTCTTTATACTGTCAACGCTGATCCTGAAATTAAACGATTACTTGATGGGACCATTAAATCGCTTCGTCATGTGATAAATAACATGCAGCAATACCGTGCATATGCCAACACAAGTTCCATTGGGATAACTTCGGGAATCTCCTCAGTTATCTATTCATTGCTTAAGATTGCTACTTTTCTTAATGATCCTTCCTTTATAGAGGATGCAGAAAAAGTAAGCACCTTGTTAACACCTGTAATGATACAAAACGATCATTTTTTGGACATCAGCTCAGGCAGCGCAGGATGCCTATTGGGGATGCTGGCATTATACAATCATTCAAATCATTCGGAACACCTCGAAAAAGCAATATTGTGTGGTGATCATTTGCTGAAAAATGTAACAGAAAATAGTGACGGAAGCTGTGGGTGGAAAACTTCAGGAGCCAAAATGTTGTCAGGTTTTTCGCATGGACAATCGGGGATTGCCCATGCGCTGTTAAAATTGTATGAAGTTACAGGAAACAATAGTTACCGCAACATAGCCGAGCAAGCCATTAAATATGAAAACACATTGTTTTATTCTGAACAATGTAACTGGAAAGACCTTAGAGTGGTTGATAATCAGAAAGAAAGTGCTCCGTACTGTATGGTAAGCTGGTGTCATGGTGCGCCGGGAATAGGACTGTCAAGATTGTCGTCACTACATTTACTGAATGATCCATCATCAGCTAATACAGATATTGCTAATGCCATAGTTACTACACAAAAAGCAGCTAAGGCCATGTTAAGCAGAGATCATGTTTGCTGTGGTAACATGAGTTTGGCAGATATACTATTGCACTTTGCGCACAAAACTGGAGATCAAAGTCTGGCATTGGAATCGGCTGAACTTACAGCAAAGGTTATACATGATGCAGAAAAGCACGGCCACTTTAACATCCTTCTTGGATCTGATGGTGATTTTTCTAATCCTGGTTTCTTCCAAGGAATAACAGGAATTGGTTATTCGCTGCTCCGACAGGCTTTTCCGGATAAATTTCCCTGCATATTGATTTTTGAATAATTGTAGTGGTTTATCAGCTAATAAAAATTAATCTTGCATGCAAGAACTGATACATTGAACAGTAAAGCTTATTGGTATATACAATCTCCCCATCCAATTAGGGCATCGGAATACCTTCATACCATTTGTTCCAAATGCTTTCGAATCGACCATCTGCTTTCATGGCATCCAGATTGCTTTGCCATTCGGCAACAATACTGGAAGGAGTATTGAGAGAAAATGCGATATAGTCTTTATAATAAGCAGTCTCAAGCTGTTTGGAGATGTCGGACTGAGGTGTGCCCGTTTCATCGCACAACCATTTAACCCCTGTCTCATACAGTAATAATGCATCTGCTTCACCACTCATCAATTGATTAAAAGCTTCCTTGGAGGTGGAGGCGGTGGCTAGTATATTCTGAAACCCATTTTCAATAAGGAAGTCGTGACTGAACCAACCTTGAGGTGTAGCGATAGTCCCCAGAGCTTTGGCTTCATCCAGAGTTTGAATTTGAATGCCTGATGCAGTTGTTGTGTAAAAACATGCAGTTGTTGATGAAATTGGACCAACCCATTGAAAAAGGTCTTCGCGCTCTGGTGTGCGGGCAGTGGTGAAAAGAGCGTAGTTGGGCATGAATTGTAGTGTTTTGTAGCCTGCTGCCCAACTGGTAATATTAATTGGGTTCTTATAACTGCTTTGCGCTTGAATTTCATTTACAATTTCAACGGATGAACCAAGAAATGTTCCTTGGGCTCCACTAACTTCGGATAAGTAATTGAAAGGCGGATCAATTTCAGTATGTAGCTGTATTAAGCTTGGCACCATAGCTTTAACAGCGTAAGGAACATATTCAAGGTAAATATCGAAAGTGCTACCATCAATTATCAGAGCATCAATTGCGTCCTGACAGCGTTGAATAACCTGATCATCAACATCTATGGAGAAGGCAATGAAATAATAAGTATTGTAGTAGATACAGGCAACGCTAATTTCCTGCTGCATATAATAATCAAATGAAACAGCTTCGACAAATTGGGCTCGGTCACTTGCAATCGCCTTAACTTGATCATTTTTAAAAGCAGTTATAGCATCTCCATAAGAGCTATAATACTGTAGGTTATTAAACCCCATTTCTTCTAAAGTAGTTGCTTCGTTCCAACCTTCTACCACAGCTATCGACGTGATCGATTTGGATGCTTCAATTCCTATACCAGCAGCAACACCGGAGCTGGCTTTAGCAAAAACATCGTAATTACTCTTGCTTGTGGGTCCGGCCCATTTGAATAGATCTTTGCGTTCGGCGGTGTATGCAACGGTTAATAATGCTTTATTTGGCCCTGTGAGTGTTGCCTCATAAGCCTCATCCCAAGAACTGGCCAAATTGAACTCAGCAGGAATATCGGCATTTTGCATAGCCTGTGCAGCGATATCTGCGTCAATACCAACTATATTTCCATCCAATTGGAAAAAATTTGGCTTAAAATCAATTCCTGATACAGTTATTGTTTCTGTTTCATCAGTTTGGGCCTTTTTACATGCGCCTACTAACAATGTGAGAGCGATGAAAGTAAAAATAGTTAGTCTTTGATACATAATTGTTTTTTTTGTGTGTTATTAATAATATTTTTAATATTAGTTTTATTTCAAATAAACTTTTTTATTTCTTCATCTTCTGCGTATCCAAACAAACCAACATATTCAGTTGAGGGGCGGTTGATGTAAATACCTGAGATATTGTGCTCATTTCCATCATAGAATCCATAGAAAGAATCGTCTCCATTACCTATGAGAGTGAAGCCTGCTCCACTGTCCCAGGTACTAGTTGCCGAGGCATTAATATTGGCTGTTTGGATAAAATAGATATCAGCGTCCCAAACGCTAGTGGTTTGCGATAGCCAGTAAAGGTTATCGAGGGTAGCAATTTGGTATGGATTACCTGATGATCCGTCGCCTGAAGAGGGAGGTGTGGCGGTTTGCGCCATTAAGCTATTACTGCATGTGAAAGCCAGACAGAGTAAGATAAATAAGTTATTTATCTTTTTCATAATTGTACTTGATGAGATTGAATAAATCATAAAACCTGAGAAAACAGAAAGGATATACATATTATTTATATTTAGTTTTTTAGTGCATCAGTAGCTGCATTCAAAAAACAATATGTTTCATATTCTTTGGGGTCAATCCATGGAGTTTCCCATGCACTCAACACAATGGCCACCATATTTTCATCCTTGTTGATGTGAATAAACTGACCGAATATTCCCTGGGCTGTGAATGTTCCTAACAAATTTGTAAAGTTGGGAGGAAGCGCATCAATGGCATCCGAGCCCCACCACAAAGGATCATTCAGATAATCCCAGCTTCCCCATGTTTGGTTGGGCATGGGCCACCAATTATAGCTATATCCAAGCGGGTAGGCATACGCATATGCGCCTGCATTGTTAGCCGAATACAATTCACCGTATGCACATTGCGGAGCGTCTAGTGGTGGTGTTCCAGCTTCATTCACCCAGCCTACGGGTAGGATTGCTTCATTATTTATTATGCCATCATTTAGAATAAATAGGCCAAAGCGACCATAATCGCGCAAGGTCATGCTAAGCAAACCTCCTCCGAATTCTATTCCGTTTTCCGATTCGAGCAGCCAATTACCATCGGCCTCCATGCCCATATTGGCCCATATTTTGCGTGAGAGATAATCAGAAATTGATTCTCCCTGAAGAACGGAATTTAGCAATTCAGCCTCCAGATGTGTTTCCCCAGTACTATAAATGTATCGTGTACCCGGTTCTGCCAAGCGTGGTAATTGCGACATATAATTGATAACGCCACCACTTTGACCATCAAGAATACATTGGAAAATAGCTGAAATATCAGAATCTGGATCCATATAATCTTCGTTCCATGACACCCCCGACGACATTTGCATAAGGTCTTTTATGCTAACTCCATCATAAGCAGACCCTTCTAGCTGAGGAAGGTATTCAACTACCTGATCATTTATGCTGCCTATTTTTCCATCCTGAACAGCAATTCCAATAAGGGTGGAAACAAAAGACTTACCGGTAGAGAAACCCACCCACTTAGAATCATCGTTATTTCCAAGAGCATAACGCTCAAGGGCAACTTTACCATCTTTAATAATCAATAAACCAGAAATATTATTTCTATCTATAAAATCATCAATATCATAGGAATTGATTCCATCTGGCGAATATACTACCGAAGAGAGCATTGTGGCATTATAGGGCAATGGAAATACATTATTGCCGTGTTTTATGACACGAGTAGGAAATATTTTATCGATGTTTCGGTAGGTGCCAGGTTGTAAATCAGGTGTGAGCCATAGTAAATCTTCAGCAGCACCAATTTTGTCTTGATCAGGATCATTACCTTCCTTATTTTTTTCGCAGCCTGCAAATAATAGACTTGAAATAAGAATAAAAATGAATAATTTTTCGATATTTTTCATAGCTATTTATTTTATTATAGTAATCCCTTTTTATTATTGTCTAATATTTATCTACTATTTTTCGACAACCCTCGATAAATTAATTTGGAATAATTATCTCTTGATGCAACTATTGCAGGGTTTCGGGTGGTGAAGGTACTTTCTCCATTTCATAGGTAATTGTAACATTATTTTCTCTCAAGCCTGTCCATACCATATTGTTTCCAACTATGGTAAAATTCCAACATTCGAATGCCAACCCCGTTCCTCCGGTAAGTATATCGTGGGAATAATTACTTGCACACAATTGACCATACAAAAAATAGCGGCCTTCATTATCTTCTTTTTTTATCCAGTTGCCATTTTCATCCTGATAGTAGTAATTATAGTTGCCATCATCAAAATATTCCCAATAGTGGTACAGACTGTCGGCATTACCCACAGTTGTGCATTGTCCAAACCAGATACCGGTAAATTCAGCACTAAAATCTTCGGCGACTTTTTTACAAGAGTATGTGTTTACATTGGCAATTACTTCACCATTCAACGTAAATGTTTGGATTGAATAGGTAAGTATATCATCATTGAGTGACAAGATGTTAAATACCATGTGGTATGAATTACCCAGTCCATCAGTACCATCAATATTAATAAGGCTTCCGCTGATACTGTAGTTGTAGTTGCCGTTTTCCTGCCAGCTTCTATTGTTTTCATCAAGTTGAAATCCGGAAGCATACAACTGGGTGTTACCCGAACTAAATTCCATGGCAAAAGTTGCATCGGTTAAAACGGCTTGCTCATTAACCATGGTATTTACCCAAGTACCTAGGAGAAGTTCACCATAGTTGGGGTCGTTATCTTTTTCACAACCAACAAATAGCATGGTGATTATTGCAAGGCTTAATAGGATAATATTTTTTTTCATTTCGTTATTGATTTAAATTTTTTAGTATTGCTATAAGTATTTATATGACATCTATTTTTTCAATTCCATTATCACCTCAGGTATATTTTCAAAATCTTCACTTTTGGAAAAGAAATAATCGGCACCAGCCTTCATGGCCTGCTGTCTGTAATATATAATTGCATAAAAGGTCACTCGGTATTCCCATAAGTGTTTGAGTGTTGGAGTGTTTGAATTTGTATGCCTGGTATTTCATATAAATTGAAAAAAATTATAGCCTATTCAAAAAGTAGTTGTGGTTCGGTTTTTCCAAAAAGAATTGATTCAGAAGATGGAATTACCATACCAGTATTCTCATTGCGCCCCTGAAGAATATACCGTGGATTGGCATTGTTCATCTCGTCAATAGCCTGATGGCAAAGCGTTCCTATATCCCCGCCTTTTACCCTGTTCCAGATTAGTGTTAATTTCATATCGGGAAAGCTGGTTGACATTTCATAATCGCCGTCGCTGTCGATGGCAGAAAACAGCGGATCCCAGTTTTTACCAAGTCCTGATTTTACGACCTGGTTAATGGCATCAACTTTACCCTGCCTTTGGGTTTTCACCCAACCTTTTTTATATTCAGGTAAAATTTTGCCATTGTTATCCAACGCAAGTTCCATTGCAATTACATTTTGTGCAGGTACATTGTAACCGTAGTTTCCTATTCCCGAAAATACTTCTACCACAGGCATATAACTTGCCGAAACGATAAAAACTTCAATACTATTCTCATTAAAGGTTGCAATCAAGTCCTGCATCTCCGGTAAAATTCTTAATCCGGTTTTATACGAATAACTTACAACACCTGCGTTTGTTTCATAGTTTGGAGGTGATTGCAAAGTATGTTTGCTTAATTGGTTACCAAGCTCGTATGAAATCGCCTCTTTAGCTAGTAACTTTACCTCATCTATAGTATATCCGGCAAAAAGATAAAGTATCCAAGAATATCCATAATCAGCGCCAATACCTGGAGTTGAACAATATCCATCGTACAAAAACGGAATTTTTGAAATGAAATCCTGATACTGCGGTGTCAATTGTATTTCTTCCAGCGTCATTGTACCGTTAAACCCAACATAATTATCAAACAGGTAATTATAATCGTTTTTAAGATCTAGGTTGATGTCGGCAAGATGAATACTGGAGTATTCAGTAGGTAATTGTGTAATGCCGTTGATTTCATCTTTGAGTATGCTAGCGAATACATCCTTTGTCATTTTGAACCGAAGACGAAACAACTGGAAATGCATGGTAGCCTCTTCCACATCTAAATAAGCACAGGTCTGATCCCAATCCAGAATAACATAAGGAGCTTTGTCCTGATTATAGTCTTTCCCATAAATACCATAATTCTTTATCATTTGGTTCAAAACTTCATAGTTCCGCTCGGACCAGTTCATCCTGTCAAGGGAACCTGACAATGTTATGGTTTCATCTTTATGGCAACCGACCAAAAGCATTAGGAACAAACTTATGAACGTGAGGGTGACGAAAAATCTTTTCAATTTCATTTTTTTTATTAAATTTATAAGGTTTTGATTTAAATGAAATTCATGATCCAATAGGAAAATTGTAGTTAACTTTTTCATAATTGTATTTTATAAAAATGAATAATTCACAAATTTTGACAAAACAGAAGGGATATACATATTATTTGCATTTAGTGTACTAGTGCAGCAGTAGCAGCATTTAGGAAACAGTAGGTTTCATATTCTTTGGGATCTATCCAAGGTGTTTCCCAAGCACTCAACACAATGGCCACCATATTTTCCTCTTTGTTGATGTGAATAAACTGGCCGAATATTCCCTGGGCTGTAAATGTTCCTAGCAAATTTGTAAAGTCAGGAGGAAGGGCGTCTATGGCATCCAAACCCCACCATAATGGATCATTAAGATATTCCCAGTTTCCCCATGTTTGGCTGGGCATGGGCCACCAATTATAGCTATATCCAAGTGGATATGCATAAGCATAGGCGCCAGCATTATTTACTGAATACAACTCCCCGTACGCACATTGCGGGGCATCTGAAGGCGGAACACCGGCTGATTGCACCCATCCTGAAGGGAGTATAGCCTCATTATTTATGATGCCATCATTTAAAATAAATTGGCCAAATCGACCATAATCACGTAAGGTCATACTAAGTAAACCTCCTCCAAATTCAATACCATCATCTGATTCGAGCAGCCAATTACCATCGGCCTCCATGCCCATATTGGCCCATATTTTGCGTGAGAGATAATCGGAGATTGATTCTCCCTGAAGAACGGAATTTAGCAATTCAGCCTCCAGATGTGTTTCCCCAGTACTATAAATGTATCGTGTACCCGGTTCTGCCAAGCGTGGTAATTGCGACATATAATTGATAACGCCACCACTTTGACCATCAAGAATACATTGGAAAATAGCTGAAATATCAGAATCTGGATCCATATAATCTTCGTTCCATGACACCCCCGACGACATTTGCATAAGGTCTTTTATGCTAACTCCATCATAAGCAGACCCTTCTAGCTGAGGAAGGTATTCAACTACCTGATCATTTATGCTGCCTATTTTTCCATCCTGAACAGCAATTCCAATAAGGGTGGAAACAAAAGACTTACCGGTAGAGAAACCCACCCACTTAGAATCATCGTTATTTCCAAGAGCATAACGCTCAAGGGCAACTTTACCATCTTTAATAATCAATAAACCAGAAATATTATTTCTATCTATAAAATCATCAATATCATAGGAATTGATTCCATCTGGCGAATATACTACCGAAGAGAGCATTGTGGCATTATAGGGCAATGGAAATACATTATTGCCGTGTTTTATGACACGAGTAGGAAATATTTTATCGATGTTTCGGTAGGTGCCAGGTTGTAAATCAGGTGTGAGCCATAGTAAATCTTCAGCAGCACCAATTTTGTCTTGATCAGGATCATTACCTTCCTTATTTTTTTCGCAGCCTGCAAATAATAGACTTGAAATAAGAATAAAAATGAATAATTTTTCGATATTTTTCATAGCTATTTATTTTATTATAGTAATCCCTTTTTATTATTGTCTAATATTTATCTACTATTTTTCGACAACCCTCGATAAATTAATTTGGAATAATTATCTCTTGATGCAACTATTGCAGGGTTTCGGGTGGTGAAGGTACTTTCTCCATTTCATAGGTAATTGTAACATTATTTTCTCTCAAGCCTGTCCATACCATATTGTTTCCAACTATGGTAAAATTCCAACATTCGAATGCCAACCCCGTTCCTCCGGTAAGTATATCGTGGGAATAATTACTTGCACACAATTGACCATACAAAAAATAGCGGCCTTCATTATCTTCTTTTTTTATCCAGTTGCCATTTTCATCCTGATAGTAGTAATTATAGTTGCCATCATCAAAATATTCCCAATAGTGGTACAGACTGTCGGCATTACCCACAGTTGTGCATTGTCCAAACCAGATACCGGTAAATTCAGCACTAAAATCTTCGGCGACTTTTTTACAAGAGTATGTGTTTACATTGGCAATTACTTCACCATTCAACGTAAATGTTTGGATTGAATAGGTAAGTATATCATCATTGAGTGACAAGATGTTAAATACCATGTGGTATGAATTACCCAGTCCATCAGTACCATCAATATTAATAAGGCTTCCGCTGATACTGTAGTTGTAGTTGCCGTTTTCCTGCCAGCTTCTATTGTTTTCATCAAGTTGAAATCCGGAAGCATACAACTGGGTGTTACCCGAACTAAATTCCATGGCAAAAGTTGCATCGGTTAAAACGGCTTGCTCATTAACCATGGTATTTACCCAAGTACCTAGGAGAAGTTCACCATAGTTGGGGTCGTTATCTTTTTCACAACCAACAAATAGCATGGTGATTATTGCAAGGCTTAATAGGATAATATTTTTTTTCATTTCGTTATTGATTTAAATTTTTTAGTATTGCTATAAGTATTTATATGACATCTATTTTTTCAATTCCATTATCACCTCAGGTATATTTTCAAAATCTTCACTTTTCGAAAAGAAGTAATCTGCACCGGCCTTCATAGCCCGCTGTCTGTAATATGTATCTGCATAAAAAGTAAGCAACATTAATTTCACCTTACCATCTACTTTTCTTATTTCCCTAATAATATCTATACCTTTAATTCCAGGCATTTTATTATCTAGAATTGCCAGATCAGGTTTTAGTTCATGCAAGGCGTTTAGGGCATCTGTTCCATTTTGGAAACTCCCAACCACCTCCACATCTTCCATACTAAATATCATTTGCTGTAGTCTGTCAAGAATGAAATGTGAATCATCTGCTATTATTACCTTTTTCATTTTATTAAGTATAAAACTTATACAAATATGGAAATTAAATTACCTTTAATTATGAAGTATTACCCACAATTGCTATGGAAGTAATTCTGAATCAAAGTTTGTATTTATCATCCTGTCTTTGCAAGATTATATTTTCAACAAATTTAGTTTCAATTTTTATAAAAACTTGTAGGATAAATCTGATATTTTTGTAGGATAAACCTTACAAGAAAGGTGTGTAATTAATTAAAACTCCTCATAATAATAATATCAACAAAGTATTGATAATTGAATCACTTTATCTATTACATTTGTAAAACTATATTACATGTATTGTTAATAACAAATCAACATTAAAAATGATGAATCTAAATATTACAGAGATTAATAATTTTACTGTTGCTCATATTGAAGGTCGTATTGATACGATTACAGCACCAGATTTTGAAAATGGTATCATGAAATTGATGTCAGAAGGAATTTCAAAACTGATATTCGATTGCATTAAACTTGACTATGTTAGCAGTTCAGGCTTGCGGGTGTTTTTAATTGCGCAAAAAAAAATATCAACAAATAAAGGACAACTAAAAGTGTGCTGTTTGCAACCTTCAATCAAAGAAATCTTTGATATTTCAGGATTTTCCCAAATTTTCACCATTGAAGACACTATTGAAAGTGCATCAGGAAACTAAACCGCAGTATAAAAAATAGCTAAAAATTCCTATTTACAGTTCGATTAAAATCGTTACTCAATGATGGAAAACCAAGTTGAAATAAAAAAAATACGGTTACAGAACCAATTAAACGAATTAGAATCGATAACCCAATATCTGGATGAACTGGCAAGTTTGTGGGATCTGTCGATTCCGTTTACCATGACACTAAATCTTGTACTTGAGGAGGCTTTTACCAATATTGTTAATTATGGTTATCAGGATGACAAAAATCATGAGATCGAGATTATTTTTGAAAAACAAAATAATCGATTGTTAATCAGCCTAATAGATGATGGAGTACCATACGATCCAACACTTACTGCTGATCCTGATATCAATTTGTCTGCCGAAGAAAGAGAAATTGGAGGTCTAGGAGTTTTTCTCATTCGCAAAATGATGGACAAAGTTAACTACCAGCGACAGGAAGGTTGCAATATCTTAAAAATGGAAAAAACGATTACGTAATCATTCATTAAATATTGGTTATCTAAAACAATTTAATAAAGAATGAAATCAAAAATCTTTAGCTCATAATTAGAGTTTTATCATTTAGGTTTTGATCTGATGTAACCTTATTGATAAGCAAGCGGAATTAAGTAAACTTCATGTCAGCCCAAATACTTCATGTAGAGCATCGTAATATCATCCGATTGAGGTGCACCTTGAGTAAAATCATCTACATCGGTCACAATGGTATTGATGACTTTTTCTGATGAAGAATCATGTAAAGTTGAAATAAGTTTTTCGAGACGTGGTTCTCCATATGCTTCATTCTGGAGATTGAAGGCTTCGGTAACGCCATCGGTAAACAATAACACCCCCTCCTGTGGTTTCAACTGAACACTTCTTGTAGCAAACTGTTTATCTTCAAACACACCCATAACAATATCCCCAGCCGACTCCAGCATTTGAATCTGACCTGAATTATTCAGGATATAAGGTGGATTATGGCCAGCGTTAGCATATTCAAGTTCGCCGGTTTTCATATCCATAATACCGTAGAATACTGTAACAAACATACACGAAACGCTTTCGTTACACAACAGATTATTAACATAATGCATACACTCACTAGCAGGCATCCCTTTAAGTGCTGTAGAACGGATGAGTGTGCGACTCACAGCCATAAAAATGGCTGCGGGAATTCCTTTTCCTGAAACATCTCCAATCACAAACCCCAGCCGATCGTTGTCGATCATGAAAAAGTCGTAAAAGTCGCCACCCACTTCTTTTGCGGCCACCATAGAGGCGAATATCTCAAAATCCGACCGATCAGGATAGGGAGGAAACACCTGTGGTAGTATTCCTTTTTGTATTTCGCCTGCCACATTCAGGTCGTGTTGAATGGATATCAACTTGTCGTGTTCTATCAGAGCATTTCGTTGGAGTATAATTTCCTCCATTGTTTTTTTAATAGTGATTTCCAGGTCTTGAAAATTAATGGGTTTGGTAAGAAAATCAAAAGCTCCGCGATTCATGGCAGTACGAATATTCTCCATGTCTCCGTAAGCGGAAACAACCACTGTTTTAAGCGATGGATTTTTCAATTCTTTCAACTTAAGCAACAAGGTAAGCCCGTCCATTTCCGGCATGTTGATGTCAGACAGAATGATCGCAATATCAGGATGTTCAATCAGTTTTGTAAGTGCTTCGAGACCGTTATGCGCAAAAACAAAATCATATTCACCACTGCGTACCTTACGTCGGAATTTCTGTCTGATCAAGGGTTCCAAATCCACTTCATCGTCAACCACCATTATTTTCACTTTCAATTCAAAATCTTTTTCCATCTTATCTTGTACTTTAACCATTTTTACTTTAAATTTTTAGGAATAGTAATCACAAATTCTGCAAATTCACCATCTTTAGATTCTACTTTCATTTCACCGCGGTGTTCCTGAACAATAATTTCATAACTAAGCGACAACCCCAAACCTGTTCCTTTTCCAGGAGGTTTTGTAGTAAAGAACGGGTTGAAAACCTTATCAACAACTTCCTGAGGAATTCCATTTCCATTGTCACGAATTACAACCTTAACCTTGTCGACTTCATTTTTGGTACGAATGGTAAGGATGGGGAAATAGGCCTCTTTTAGTTTCTGTTTTTTTACGTTTGTTGAATAGCAGGCATTGTTGATTATGTTTAGAAAAACCCGACTCAAGTTCTGAGGTACTACGTTGATCAGACCAATTGAGTCATCGTATTCAGCATCAATTTTTATGTTAAAAGTCGGATCCTGAGCTCGCATGCCATGATATCCTAGATTGACATATTCGGCCAGTACTGCATTGATATCTGTAGGCTGTTTATCACCTGATTTACCTCTTGAGTGTAGCAGCATTCCTTTCACAATACTGTCAGCCCGTTTTCCGTGATCATTTATTTTTTGTGAGTTTGAACGGATATCACTGATAATCTCAAATAAAAATTCTTTGTCGTCTTCTTGCAGATTCTCAGCTAGTTTTTCAATTTCTTCGTTCAGCTCATCAGCCAAATCAACTGTGAGTTCAGAAAAATTGGTTACGAAATTGAGTGGGTTTTTAATTTCATGAGCAATGCCCGCAGTAAGCTGACCGAGTGAAGCCATTTTTTCAGATTGTACCAGCTGTGCCTGTGCATCTTTTAAATCACTGTTTGCCTTGTTTATTTTCTCGTAAGCCAAAGCATTATCAAAGGCAATTGCCACAAAGTTGGCTAGGTTGCTTAGCATGTCAAACTGATATTGGCTATAGGCATTTTTATTAAAACTTTGCGCTGAAATTACTCCTAATACACGCTTTTCAATCATAAGTGGCAAGTAAATAAGTGATGACACCTTTTCTCCTGCTTGAGGTCGAGCCCGATTTGGAACATATTGCATATATTCGTTTTCTACATCGTTCATAAAAACGGGTTTAGCATGATCGACACACCATACGGCAAACCGGTCTTTTTCTTCCATCGAAACTTCAAATGAAGGAAGTTTTTCTCCTTTTTCCATTGAAAGATTACATGCTAATTTTTGTTCTTTTTCATCGTAAAGCATTATGAGAAAACTGGTGGCATCGAGCAGGGAGTTGGCATGCTTAAAAACCATCTCTTGAATCAACCCAATGTCGAGGGTAGAGGTAATTTCCTTTCCTATTTCATTAAGTGTGCGTACATTGTTGAATGCCATATCCAACTCCTTATTTTTGTCTTTCAATTCAGCTGTTCTTATTTCCACTTTCTGCTCCAGAGTACGGTTGTAGTCTTCCAATTTTTCGTTAGAAATTTCAAGTTTGCCAGAAGCCTCACGTAAGTCACTGATTGTTGAAGCCAGTGTATCCTGCATTACAATAAAGGAAGCATACAATTTCCCAATTTCATCTTTCGATTTTACTGGGGGCAACTTTATATTGAAGTCCCCTTGCGCAAATTGAGCAGCAGCATGGGTCAAACGGCGCAAGGGACTTGTTATAGACCTGGAAATAATAATAATAACTATCAAAACAATAAATAGTCCCCCAAACCCTAAAAAGATTAGGTTGAGATATAAATTATTGACATCCGCCATAAGTTCATTCACGGGAAATACAATACCTATAGACCATCCATTTAAAGCTACTGGCGCATAAGATATCCAGCTGAGGTATCCTGTTACCACATTACGATATTCGATTTCAGCAAAACTTTTTTTACCCTGAATCATGTCGTGGCCAATTCCTCGTAATTGATCAGAGCCCAGTGCATCTGCCATACTGAACATGGTTTCGTTCAATATCAGCCTTTTGTCAGGGTGCGTAACAAAAGTACCTTTGGAAGATATTATGAAACCATAACCCGTTTGGAAAACTTGGATTGAATTTATATATTCCTGTAGCCAATCTAGGGAGATGTCAGCTGTTAGTATCCCAATAAACTGTTTTTTGCCATTGTTATTCTTGTATAGCGGAACAGAATAGGTCAACATAATAACGTCTCCTGCACCTTCATCATAATAGGGCTCACTCCATACTGCTCTGTTAAGCATCTTTGGAATTTTGTACCAGTCGAGAGTAAAATAATCGTATTGCTCATCACCTAACTTAAGGTAGTCTATTTTTCCATTCTGTCGATGATAATAAGAAGCATGATATTTGTGTTGGGAATCAGTATAATAAGGCTCAAATGCCAAAATGGCACCATAAATTTCTTCATTATTTTCCACTATCTGTCGTAATAGTTTCTTCTGCTCATCAAGTGAATAATCTGATGCCGTCAATATTTTGGAGAAATTATCCGGAATTTTCTGAACAGAGCTAAGTACTTTTTCTACCTTTAATACGGTGGACATGGTAAGTGTTTCGGCATTCAATTTGAGGTTTTTCACAACTATCGTTTTAGAAATGCTATAGTTATATAAAAATATAATAGAAAAAATAAAACTAATACTTGTAAAAATGTATAAAATCAGCTTAAAAGCTAATCCTTTTTCCTGAAGTTTGTTAAGTATTTTTGGCATCTTACACTGACTTTTTGTTTTAATTAGACATTATTAAGTGATAAAAATCCTCAAAAAAAATAATTGTTATGTGCTCATGGCTCCATGTATTATTAGTCATCCAATAATATCGATTCAATAAACAACAAAGGTAATTTTTTTATTTCTTTTTACAAATATTTACACCTACTTAAGCATCAAAAGTATGCAACAATAATTTCACTTTAAATCTTCTTTTCTTTTTTCCCTGATAACATCTACTCCTTTTTTTCCAGTAATTTTATTGCCTATAATTGCTAGATTAGGTACTATTTTATGCATGGCGTCTAGAGCATCTGTTCCATTATGGAAACTACCAATGAATTATGGGGTACTAGAACTTTCATTGGTGGTAATTCCTGTGAACAAATATCCGACTATCTATGGATATTTCTTGTAGGATAAGTCTTATATTCTTGTAGGGGAAACCTTACAAGGAAGATGCTAAAAATGGATCAAATCAGAAAAATGGAGGACTTGTTGTAATAACAAATAAAAAAGAAAAGATTTTGTAAGGATCAATTAATATTAATTACCAGCTGGTTAAACTTTGGCTGCGCAAGTATTTTAAATTAGCTGATTTTCAATACAATAACGGGTAAGGTCGGTATTCTTCTCCAATTTCATTTTGTCCATGATCCTATGTCGGTATGTGCTTACCGTTTTGTTGGAAATAAAGAGTTCATTTCCAATGTTTATTAAAGATTTACCATTCGCAATTTTAATCATGATTTCAAATTCGCGCTCAGATAATTTCTCATGTAAGGGTTGGTCGCTGTCATTACTCAATGATATTGCCAGACAATCGGCAAGCGATTGTGATATATATTTACCATTTTCTGCTATTTTTTTCACAGCCAGTAGCAGTTCTTCTGCGGCAGCATCCTTTGTGAGGTAGCCCGAAGCACCATAATTTAGGGCGCGAATAGCGTATTGTTCCTGAGGGTGCATGCTTAACATCAGTATATGTGTAGCCGGCCATTTTTTCTTTACCGCCTGAAGGACATCTAAACCACTCTGGTCGGGTAATGAAATATCGAGTAGCAGGAGGTCGTAAGTCATTTTATTAAACATATCAAATACTTCACCTCCAGTTGCGGCTTCGTTAACAAAGCGGATGTTTTCGTGTTGAGCAAGTATTTGCCTTAGCCCATCGCGAACAATTTTATGATCATCACAAATCAATACATTCATAACTTATATAGTATTTTTGGGAAAGGTAATCATTATTTTGCTGCCAAAGTTTTTTCCTCGGCTAATTTTAAAGGTTCCGCCCAAAGATGCAGCTCTCTCTTTCATGCTCATAATTCCAAATGCCTTTTTAGAATTTATTTTATCTTCGGTTATACCAACTCCGTTGTCGGAAACCACAAATTGAATGAAATCATCATGTTGATTGAGTAAAATTTCAATGTGTGTTGCAGAAGCGTGCCTAGCAATGTTTGTAAGTGACTCCTGCATTATCCTAAACAAAGGAAGTGCCGCATCGTTTGAAATGGGGATTCCATTTTCAATATCCAAGAAAACCTCTATTGCATATCGCTTCGCATATTCTTTGGTGTACCAGTCGATAGCTGCCTCTATCCCAAGGTCATCTATAATTTCGGGTCTGAGTTGCGAAGTAATCCTCTGAACAGTCCGGATTGTGGTACCAACCAGTGCTTTAGCATCTTCTAGTTTTTCTTTTACAGTTGTTTCTGATGCATTTTGTTTAATTATTTCCAAATCAATTTTCACAGCAGTAAGCGCCTGTCCCAAATCATCATGCAATTCCCTTGCAATGTTCAACCTTTCATTTTCCCTTGCCTGTTCAATATGTTTTGATAATTGATGCAGCTGCTCTAATGATTTCTGGAGTTCCTCTTCTGTTTTTTTTCGTTGGGTAATATCATGTACAGTTCCAGTCCATTTAGAAGGTATGCCAGCATCATCAAAAGTCATTTCTGCCTGTTCATGTACGAATCTTTGTTCACCATTAGAATACAGTATTCGCAGGTCGATACTTAAGGGAATATGTAAGTTTCTAACATCATCTATTCTATCCATTAATAACTGATAATCGTCCTTATGAACCATACTATAAAACAAATCAAGAGATGGTTCTACCTCTCCGGGTTGAAAACCGAAGATTCGGAGTGTCTCATCTGAACATTTCATCTTATCGCTACTGTAATCGTACTCCCAACTACCCACATGAGCTATTTGTTGTGCTTTGGTTAAAGTGGTTTTACTGTTGCGCAATTCCTCTTCTGCTTGCTTTTGCTCGCTTACATCGGTACCAACACCAATCAAATAATTTTGTCCTTGGCTCTCGAATTTAACTGCTGTAAGTAAGAATGGGATTGAATGTCCATCTTTTGCCAACAGGTTTGTTTCAATCCCAGCCCGTTTCGTATCCATAAAACCATCCAACGAATTCAAAACTTCATTATGGTTTTCTGGCAAATGCCATTCCAGAACATGGCGTCCCTCCATCTCTTCAGGCTCAAATCCAAAAAGAGTTTCGTGTTGTTTGTTCCATGTTACCATCCTTAATTCAGGATAAGTATAAAGGTAAAATATGCCTGGGATGCTATCCAACAGAGCTTTATTGAATAATTGCTCTTTCAGATATTTTTGTTCTCGTTCTTTTAAAAGTTCGTTTGCGTGAGCTAAGTCTTCAATCGATTTGCTTAGAAGCTCTGAATTCCTATGTATTATTTGTTTCTGCCTGAAAAGATCTAGAAAAACATCTACTTTACTTAATAATATTTGTTGTGAAAAAGGTTTAAGAAGGTAATCCACTGCTCCAGAAGAATACCCTTTTAGCTCCTCCTCTTGATTAAAATGATTTGCCGTTAAAAAAATTACAGGCACTTTATTCTCTTCTCTGGTTTCATTAAGTTTTACTGCCAACTCATATCCCGACATGTTTGGCATGCGAACATCAACAATGGCTAAGGCGAGTTCTATTCCATAAGTTTTCTGTAAAGCATCAGAACCTGATACAACAGCGATAATTTTGACATTAATCTTTTTCAATACAAAAGCCAGCAAGTCTAGGTTTTCTTTATTATCATCAACAATGAGAATAGTGGGTTGGTATTTTATTTTTTTCATTCTTAAAAAAGATACATTCTTAAGAAAACAAAATTATTAATAAATGTGGATTGAGAACAATTTATGTGCTACAATTCACATAATAATGTTATTGCTTGCCTAGTTGGAAACTACTCTGAAGGGGAAGATTTTCGATTTTTTTGTTTAAAAGAATTAATTCTAACACCTACATTTTCTTTTAGGTTATTGAAAAAGAAGCTGTAGTCATACTTATGAAAAACACCTGTCGGAAAACTCCCAATACTTAAAGTGTCAACATTTGGTGGGTTTACTGCCAAAGCACCCCTTTCGTCAATCCATGCATCGGTATATTGAGCTACAATGGTATCAACAGTTCCATTATTATTGAAGAAAACAGCGCCTAAATTCATTTCTTTAGGGGCATATTCTGAAGTATTTTTCCAATTAAGGGGGTTTACACAATTTGCATTAGGTAATAAAACCGGAGAACCTGTTGCAAATTCCGATTGAGTATTGTATGTAATAATTGTTCCAATATCATCAATCGATTCTGCAATTTTTAGCCATTCACATTGAGCAAGATCATCATCAGTAACTGAGTATCCAATGATATAAGCAGCTACAAGTTTATTCATTAGTTCTGGTTTGTTAAATCTATCTTTCATTAATTGAATTAACACCATAGAACCCTGGCTATGTCCAGCCAAGATAAAGGGTCGTCCATTATTCAAATTGTCTATATAATAATCAAATGCCTTTTCAACATCAGCCAAGCCAATTGAAAAATACGTATTTTGCTCTTGTGGATCCATTGACAATACATCCATTGCCATTTGTCGGTAATATGGTGCGTAAATATTGCAGTTGTTATTAAAGATAGCGGCTTGCTTTGGAAGCACTGTTTGAACAAGACTTCTCATACTATCATTTTTAATATCCATATTCATTACACCTATGTCTCCAAACAAAGTGGGATATACAAAAAAAACATCAACATCTTTTTTAATTGATGTAGGGAGTGAAGCCCAATAATATGAATTAGAATAATTCGGTTCTTGTGTAGTTTCAGGTGAGTTATCATAATTGCAAGAAGTAAATAATCCAACTAATGTAATTAGTAAAGTAATATTGTAAAATGTCATATTTTCTTTTTTCTAATCTCTGTGGGGTTAGTTCCCCAAAGATATGCTTCGAATTAACAAATAATTCCGTATTGATACCTCGTTAGCTCTGCTACGAGGTAGTTCATTTTCTATTTTCTTTACTTTAATAAATTACAAGAGACTAAAGAAATAATTTAGTACTTGCATTGGCTGCACCAAGCCCGAATACTTAATTGTTAGCTATCGTTATTTTAAATTTCTTCTAAAAAACGTTTTTATACTTCTTATTTGTATATATAAAAACTACTCCATTTTTATTTCTGTTTGTTATTTCTTCTTTTAGTTTGATGATCTGCAAATTCAGATTTAGTTATTTTTCCATCATTGTTAATATCTATACTTTCAAATGTTGGCAATTTTTTCTTGTTTTTAATTTTTCTGGAATTGGTGTTTCTTTGGCTTTCACGGTTTTTTCTTTCTTTAGTAATTTCCATTTTTTTTTTGTAAAACAATGAAGATGCTATTTTTTTAAAGACTGCATTTTAGAAAGCGCAAGTTCTGCAGCTTTAATAATTACAGGCATAGTTGGAGCACTAGTAAGCAAAGGATGAGTTCCTATTTGGAATGAAATGAGTTCATAAATAGTAACTTCTTTTTGAATAGCAAGACCAATAATATTTATTATTTCACCAACTGAATCTCCCCCCCAAATTTCGCCACCTAAAATTGAACCATCTGATGGAGAAACATATAATTTTACTGTTAATGGAGATGAATCTTTTATAAAACTTGGATGCCTGTCAACAGCACTAAATTGAGCTGTGATAAAATCAATATTAGAAGGAATTGCATTTTTTTCATTTAATCCGGCAGCAGCCATTGCCAATCCATTAATTTTAGTGGAAAAAACCCCAATTGTTCCAGCAAAACTATTTCTAATTTTTATTCCAAATAAATTATAACCTAAAATACGAGCTTCTGCTGTAGCTGTGGATGCAAGCATAATATAATCACACCTTCCTGTTAAGAAGCCTAATGTTTGAGAACAATCTCCAACTGCATAAATATTATCTTCCAATGTACGGCCATAATTATCAACAATAATTGCTCCTGCCATATTAGTTTGTAAGCCTGATTTTGTTGCCACTTCAACATTTGGCTTATATCCAACAGCAAAAATTACAGCATCTGCCTTAATCTCTTCATTATTTTTTAATCTAACTCCATCAACAAGTCCATTTTTGCCTAACACTTCCTCAATTATGGTTGATGTATGTACGTGTACGTTTGATTTGTTAAGTTCGGCAGTTGCAATTTCACTTAAAGTATGAGAGAAAGCTTTTGAGAAACAAAACTCTTCACTTTCAATTAAGCTTATGTTTTTATCCGTATGCATAGCCAATTGTTCAGCCATTTCAGCTCCTACAAATCCACCACCAACAACAATAATATTTTTTTTATCCTTTAATTCATTGAATAAGTTATTAATATATTTATAACTTTTACTAATGTAGAATACATTCTTTAAGTCATATCCAGATATAAAATTAGCAATGACAGCTTTTGATCCAGTTGCAAAAACAAGTTTTTCGAAAGAAAAACGTTCTCCAGATTGTACTTTAACTATTTTGTCTTTGATATTAACATCAACAACAGAATTAGTGATTACTTCTCCACCTAAATCAATAAATGCTTTTGGACCCATAATATTTTCATCTACAGAATTAAGATTGTGAAATATATATGGGATACCACAAGGAACTAAGCCTTTTTCTTCTTCACGAACCATTAAAATTGATTTGTTTGGGTTTTGTTTTTTAGCTGTTACTCCTGTGATTATGCCAGCAGAACCAGCACCGATAATTATTACATCATATTTTTTCATTTTATTTATACTTTAAATTGTGCTTACTATATTTATTATAATAATTTCTTTTTATGTTTGGTAATGGTTGGCGGAATGAAATGTTGGGGACTCAAAGTTACTTAACTATCAATTTAGTACGATGTAATAAGAGAGCGATGTAGTTAAATTAACCACAGCACCACTCATTGAAGCAATATAATTGAAAGGCGGATTTATTTCAGTAGTTAACTGGATTAATCCAGGTATCATATAAGGTGTGGCAAAAGGAACATACCCACGAAAAAGGTCAAAAAATTCGGTACCATTGGTTTTCATGGCATCAATCGCCGACTGGCAATCACTTACCACCTGATCATCTACATCCTTGGAAAAAGCAATGAAATAGAATACAGGATAGTAGATACAGGCAGGATTTATTTGCTCCTGTATAAAATATTCACTGCTAAGGGACCCGATCACCTGGAACATATCACTGGCGATTGCCTTTACTTCATCATTTTTAAATGCAGCAATAGCATCATCAAAGGAGTTATAATAATACAAGTTATTAAACCCCATATCTTCTAAAATAGTTGTTTCTGGCCAACCTTCTACCGCGGCAATTGACTCAATAGATTTGGATGCTTCAATGCTTATATGAACGCCAACTCCGGAGCTGGCTTTAGCAAGAATAACATAATCGCTCTTGCTTGTTGGTCCTGCCCATTTGAACAGATCTTTACGTTCAGCGGTGTAAGTGAGGGTTAATAATGCTTGTCCTGGCCCCGCGAGTGCTGCCTGATAAGCCTCATCAGGAGAACTAGCCATGTTGAACTCAGCCGAAATTCCAGCATTTTGCATAGCCTGCGCGGCAATATCTGCATCAATGCCAACTATCTTTCCATCCAATTGGAAAAAATTTGGCTTTAAATCGACTCCTGAAACTGTTATCGTTGTTGTTTCAGTGGTTTTGTCCTTTTTACATGAGCCTGTGAACAATGTTAGAGCGATGAAAATAATAATAAGTAGTCGTTGATACATAGTTGTTGTTTTTTTTGTGTTATTATTAATATTAGTTTTATCTCAAATATATTTTTTTATTTATTGTTTGTTAGTTGATTACGATGTTTACAATGTAGTAATCCCCGTCAATTAATTATCAAGTATTCCCACAAAATAATCTAAGCAATCTGCATTTGCCAATACATCATTGTTGGAAACCCACTCTATTAGGGCATTGGAATACCTTCATACCAACTGTTCCAGATGGTTTCAAATCGACCATCTGCTTTCATGGCATCCAGATTACTTTGCCATTTGGCAACAGTACTGGAAGGTGTGTTCAGAGAGAAAGCGATATAGTCTTTATAATAAGCAGTCTCAAGCTGTTTGGAGATGTCGGACTGAGGTATACCCGTTTCATCGCACAACCATACTACTCCCGTTTCATACAAAAATAAGGCATCTGCTTCACCGCTCATCAGTTGATTAAAAGCTTCCTCGGTGGTGGATGCGGTGGCTAATATATTCTGAAACCCATTTTCTATGAGGAAATCGTGACTGAACCAACCTTGAGGTGTAGCGATAGTTCCAAGAGCTCTGGCTTCATCCAAAGTCTGAATTTGAATGCCTGATGCAGTTGTTGTGTAAAAACACGCATTTGTTGATGAAATTGGACCAACCCATTGGAAAAGGTCTTCACGTTCTGGTGTGCGGGCAGTGGTAAAAAGAGCATAGTTGGGCATGTATTGAAGTGTTTTGTAGCCTGCTGACCAACTGGTAATATTAATTGGGTTTATATAACTGCTTTGCACTTGCATTTCATTTACAATTTCAACGGATGAACCAAGAAATGTTCCTTGGGCTCCACTTACTTCGGATAAGTAATTGAAAGGCGGATCTATTTCAGTATGTAGCTGTATTAAGCTTGGCACCATAGCTTTAACAGCATAAGGAACATATTCATGATAAATATCAAACATGCTACCATCAATAATTAGAGCATCAATGGCATCCTGACAATGTTGAATAACTTGATCATCAACATCCATGGAGAATGCAATAAAATAATAAGTATTGTTGTAGATACAGGCAACTCTAATTTCCTGTTGCATATAGTATTCAAATGAAACAGCGTCAACAAATTGGGCACGGTCACTTGCGATTGCCATAACTTGATCATTTTTAAAAGCGGTTAAAGCATCCCCATAAGAGCTATAATACTGTAGGTTATTAAACCCCATATCTGCTAAAATAATTGCTTCACTCCAACCTTCAACCACAGCAATTGATGCAATTGATTTGGATGCTTCAATTCCTATACCA
>Ga0307991_1000311_pt1 | contig 36029 bp, 41 predicted proteins | sample EllFjometagen131_FD_203146 | JGI IMG/M metagenome (GOLD analysis project Ga0307991, IMG submission 203146) | Marine microbial communities from Ellis Fjord, Antarctic Ocean - #131 | ecosystem: Environmental > Aquatic > Marine > Unclassified | place: Southern Ocean | collected 2014-10-08 | reverse complement strand
ATTGAAGGTGTTTCCCGCTTTGCCCAAGTCTACGAAGCCATGGGAGAGAAAGTAAAGGCAGCGGAGTATTATCGAAAATCTGCTGAATTTGCCGCTACGAACGAGGGATTTGATCAAGACGCAGTGGATATGTATCTTGAAGATGCTGAACGGATGGAATCAGGGGGATAACATTATCATCTATTTTGCGGATTAATGTAACTTCTTCGGTGTTTCACCGCTGGCATATTGCGACACAAAAGAGCCGGTATTTTTCAGAATAAAGTGCAATACAACAGCTATGCAAGGCCGAATGAATGAGCCTTATGGAAAAAAGGATTGAGACCTTAATGGACTGTCTCCTCTGTAAAGACTCCATCGTTTAGAATGAATGAGCCTTATGGAAAAAAGGATTGAGACCTTTCATGCAATATACACAATGCTAACGGCTCTGGTATCGAATGAATGAGCCTTATGGAAAAAAGGATTGAGACGGTGTAACAGTCTGTTTTTCCGTGTTCATTGCGTCCCCGAATGAATGAGCCTTATGGAAAAAAGGATTGAGACCCACTTGTATAAGCTGTGATGTCACAAAACACAGCTTGCGAATGAATGAGCCTTATGGAAAAAAGGATTGAGACTCTGTTACCATGCTTCCTCTTACGCTCATATCCCGTAAGAATGAATGAGCCTTATGGAAAAAAGGATTGAGACTAAAATTCAACCCACTCTTCAAACCTAGTTTCAGCTTTGAATGAATGAGCCTTATGGAAAAAAGGATTGAGACGCTCTATCCTGTTTTCTCATCGAGACTACTTTTTCAGGAATGAATGAGCCTTATGGAAAAAAGGATTGAGACTCAATCTTGTGTTAATTGCGTTTCAATGGCTTTGTGTATGAATGAATGAGCCTTATGGAAAAAAGGATTGAGACCCCGTTTTTTTCTCGTTCGTATTATCCCTTTAACTTGTCAGAATTATGCCCGATATAGTTGGTGAAATTTAGAGGGGTACGGCAGTGTATAGAAAACAATATCAGTCTTTTTTATCAGAGGTTTATTCTCTGGAAGATACAAAGAAAGCAATTTTCAGCTTGTCAAATGTATATCCGAACGTTGTCATAATATCTGGTTCAATTCTGGGACAGGATGCACATGAAAGAATAATAGAAATTGGGAAAAAGTACGGGCTTCATGTGCTTGCGAAGAAATTAATGGTTATGAACCGGAACTCCTTGGGCAGCCCTTAGCAATAAGTCGCCATATATCAACATGTTTGTTGTGGATTGAAAGTGCTTTTATGTTTGCTGATTCCCGGGTTTTAACGGTACCAAAAGCAGCTTGTGGCCATTTAACCCAAACCGGTACGGTTCCTGCTGATATTTTTGACTGGCCAGGTGAACCGGTATGGTTAGCTCGTCATAAAGCTGAATCTAATCCTGATTACCTGCAAATTATTCCGTATCTGTTGCTGGAAAGTGGGGCTCAGATATCTCCGGACGGGATATGGTGTTATTCCAGAATTGGTGGCCATGAGAAAAGATTATTGCAGCAGTGTAGTTGTGGGGTTGGTGGCCATGTTGAATGGGGCGATCGGTCTCCAACATTGGCGTCAGTAGCTGAAAATTGTTTGTGGCGTGAATTAAAAGAGGAGATACAATCTCCATCGATTGAATCATTGCGACCTTTATGCTGGCTTTACGAAAATGAAAGTGAAGTTGGTTTGGTTCATCTTGGCTTGGTTTTTACCGCTGTTTGGAAGTCTCTTTGTCTTCCGGAAGTATCGCCTGGAGAAGGACTTGCGCCCCTGGGTTTTAAAGCTCCTGCTGATATTTGTACTGACGAACAGTTTGAATTGTGGAGTCGCTTGGCAGTTTCAGCTTATATCAGTTACCGGGAAACGACATAAAGTGTATAACTCTGGTTGTGGCTTTGGAGATCTGAGATCATAAAAGCCCTTTAACGGATTCATATGTCAATCATCTATATTATTTCAGATTATGGCCGCCTGATGAAAAAGGGTGATGTCCTGCAGCTGAAAAAGGGTGACGATATCTTAAAAACCATTTTCCCCTTCAAAACCGAGCAACTGTTGATTATTGGTCGTATAGAAATTACCAGCGCGGCAATCAATTTACTCATGCGTCACCGGATCAATACTGTTTTTCTCCATCGTAATGGTCGTTTTAATGGCCGGCTGACATTCCCCCAGGGGAAAAATGTTTTTTTGCGGCAACGTCAATTCCAATCTCTGGAAGATGAGCGGTTTGCTCTTGCATTTGTCAAGGCAGTAGTGCGGGGAAAACTGCGAAACCAATTAACTTTCATGCAGAGAATTTTGCGTACCAAGGAGCTTGGTAGTGAGGGCAAAAAAGCCATATCTGGCTTGAAGCAAATCCTTGTTTCTTTGGAAAAAGCGGATAATCTGAAGAGTATTCGAGGTTTTGAAGGGATAGGCGCGCGTTACTATTTCTCTGTTTTTCGCCGGTCTATCAAACCCTGCTGGGCTGTTTTTAATGGACGGAGTATGAATCCGCCGCAGGATAATGTTAATGCTGTTCTCAGTTTTCTCTATACCTTGTTGTTCTATCGGGTTGATGCGGCTCTGGAAACCGTTGGACTGGATCCTTATGTCGGTTATCTGCATGCCCTGAATTACGGCAAGCCGGCCCTGGCTTTTGACCTGTTGGAAGAATATCGAACCCCATTGGCTGATACGTTGACGGTTGCTTTGTTTAATCTTGGCATTCTTTCCGCAGATGATTTTGAACCGGTAACCAGTGAAGATGTTGAGTATCCGGTAGAAAGTGATAATCCTCTGCCGGAAGAAAATTCCCCGCCGGATAAAAAGGGAATATTGCTGAACAAGGACGGGCTGAAAAAAGTTATTCCCCAGCTGGAGAAAAAACTGGATACGTTGTTTTTTCATCAGGAATTAGGGGTCAGGATGACGTATAAAAAATTATTTTTTGAACAAGCACGGCATTTCCGCCGGGTGTTGTCAGGTGAAGAAACGGCGTATCGTCCTTTGCAGATTAAATGAAGTAATATGCTATATCTGGTTTGCTATGATATCAGTAACCCCAAAAGGTTGCGCAAGACGGCAAAAACATTGGAGAATTTTGGTCTTCGGATTCAGAAGTCATTTTTTCAGTGTGAGATGGAGAAAAAAAGGATGGAAATCCTCCGTGACCGGGTACTGAGAGTCATTGATACGGAAAAAGATTATTTTTTTGTCTATCCTTTATGTGAGGATTGCAGCCGAAAAGCATTGACCGATGGAAAAGGTGAGTTGATCCGGCTGGAATCATTTGAAATTTTGTGATGAAACATTGGCTGGTAATTTACGATATTTGTGATGTGAAACGACTGCGGCAGGTGGCAAAAAAACTTGAAGGCTACGGCCTCAGGGTACAGAAATCTGTTTTTGAGGTGGAAGCGCCCGTAAGTGTGATCGCTGACTTGCGTCGACAGATATCCAAGATTATCGAGGATGATGATTTTGTGGTTTATTTTGACCTTTGTCAGAAATGCTGGCAGAAAAAACTGAAATATGGCCCGGAGGAATTTTGTGATGAGGATGAAGAGGAGTATTATGTTCTGTGAGTAAAACTATTCTTTTATGCACTTTGGGTGCTTCGTGGGCAGTGATTCCGGAGATATATGGTTTCCTGGCTCCTGAAAGACTGCCATTATTTGAAAAGCATCCGGAAAAAAAGCGACTGGATGCCTTGCGTCGACAATGGCAGCTGCTAGCCCCGGATGAGATTTGGGTCGTGACTACTGAGGGCGCAAAAACAATCAAAAGCCTGGAGGCTTTATTTTCCTGGTGGCAGTTGCTGGGCGGTCCTGTTCCACTGCGGGTTTGGCAGGCATCCGGTACCAATGAGCTGGCGGGTGAAGAAGAGTGTAAGAGAATAAGAGAACTGACGTTGCGGACATGTCTGCATGCTGTGGCCGTAGCTGGTGGAAAGGGGCAGGTATTGCTTTCCCTGGCCGGTGGTCGAAAAACCATGAGTGCCGACCTTCAATGGGCCGGTAGCATTTTCGGCTGCCATGCCCTGTTACATGTGGTTGATAATGGTGATTTCCCGAAAGAATTGAGGTTGCCCACACCAGGGTTTATGACTGGTCCGCTGCCGATAGAAATTAATGGTAAAGCTTGTGTTGGTGTGGTGACCCCCCTGGTTGTCGGACGGGGTTATCATAGTGATTTTCTGGATGTTGACTGGAATGACCGGGGTCCGGTGACGGCTGGGCGCTTTCCTTTGCCGGGTGTGGATTCGCTGTTGTCTGATGAAAAAATCCGGTGTTTGTCCTGCTTGGTGGGTAATTCCGACATCAAGTTGGTTGACGAGATAGAAGCCCGGGAAAAAGAAGGACAACAATTGTTGGGTAATTATCTGGCAGCAGTGAGCCGTGATGAACACCATGAAAATTGGCGGAGTCTTTACCGATTGCCACCGAGAATTATTGAACATTTGCGCAATACGGTGGTCAATGAGGGTTTAAAAGATATTCTTTATCAGGTTCCTAAAGCTGATATTCATTGTCATTTGGGGGGTATTTTGGGTCTTGATGCCCAGATCCGGGTAGGGCTGGAAGTTTGGAATGCATTGTCCTCTGGCGAAAAAGCTGCTGCTTTAAGGCAGGTTTCGAAACTTCTCAAGACTGATGATTGGCCCTGGGAATGGCCTGATTTTTTACGTGAAGGAGACCGGAGCGCCAACACCGCCGCCCTGTTGACCAATCTTGAACCGGATAAATTGAAAAAAATCCTGTATGCTGGTACTCAGCCGCGCTTTGCCCTGGTGAAAAAAAATGAGCATGGTTTTGCCGCCTATGAACGACCGGGAGAACTGACAGGCTCAGCTATTTTAGGTCGCCCTGAAGGTGTTTTGCGATATGCACAGGAAGTTTTCAGGGAAGTCAGCCGGCAGCGGTTGTTATACTGTGAACTTAGGGGTAGTCCGATAAAATACCTTGGGGGAAATGGTCTGGAGTTTTTACGCCTGTTTTGTCATGGCTTGAAAATGGCAGCCAAGAATTTGAACATCGATGCTGAATGGCTGCCCAGCATCAGGTTTGTGATTATTACTGATCGACGGGATGCAACTCCAGCTGGTGAGGAAAATATCAGGAAAGGGGTTGATCTCGCGGTCATGGCCAGAAAAGATGAACAATTGAAAAACTTTGTTGTTGGTCTGGACCTGGCAGGTGATGAAAAAATTGGGCAGTTTGATAAGATTAAGCGTTTATATGAGCCTGCCTTTGCTGAATGTCTGCCAGTTACCATCCATGCCGGGGAGACAACCAAAGCTGACAAAATATGGAAAGCCGCTTATCAGTTGAATGCGGATCGGATAGGTCATGGACTTTCACTGGTGGAGAATCCGGCGTTGGCGAACCGTTTCCGTGATCGTAATATTTGTTTGGAGATGTGCCCTACCAGCAATATGGAAGTGGTTGGTTTTACAATTCCTGAAAAGAAATGTGATGATAATGATGACCCGCTGGATGTGTATCCTTTGAAAGAACTGTGGGATAAAGGCTTGCCATTAACGCTTTGCACGGATAACCCTGGTATTAGCCGTACGACTCTGACCGGTGAATACCTGGAAGCTTCCAGACTGACTCCGGGCGGTTTGTCTCTTTGGGATACGTTGGCAATGATTAAACAGGCATTCAGCCATGCTTTTTTGCCCGCCGGGGAACGGGAAACGTTGATCAAGAAAGCCGACAAAATCATCTACCGGCAAATGCTAACCGGTTTTGCCGGATAAACATTACCATAACTTTGCGCAGGAACGTCATAATCTTGCCGGACAACTGTGGCTGCGGATGTATTATTTTGATGATGAATTGCTGTTGCCGTAGGTTTTAAATCGTTTATGGGCTGCGTCCATTTCTTCCCCGGTCAGCAGCTTCGGGGTGCCAATGGCCCGGGCGCGATAGTAGAGTTCTGCAACTTCCTCAATGTAGAGGGCGATATTGTATGTTTTGTGAATATCAGTTCCCACTGCCAGTAATCCATGGTTGGCCATCAGAATACAGTTGTCTTTTTCCAGGCTGGCTACTGTCTGTTGGGCCAGTTCATCGCTGCCGAAGGTAGCATAAGGAGCTACTCTGACTTGGTTGGCACCGGAAACGGCAATCAGGTAGTGACAGGCCGGAATTGGTTCGCGCAGGATGGCAAAAGTGGTGGCAAAACGGGAGTGAGTGTGAACAATGGCGTTGATGTCAGGACGATTAAGATAGACGGCAGTATGCAAAGGCCATTCGCTGGAAGGTGGCTGTCCGTCAATATGTTTGCCTTTTGGGTTTATGATACTGATTTCATCGGGGGTCAGCTGGTCGTAAGGTTTGCCGCTGGGAGTAATGGCGATCAGGTGCCGGTCGCGGTCATAGATGCTTACGTTGCCGCCGGTACCGGTAGTCAGCCGGTCGGTTATCAGCCGGCGGCCATAATCGCAGAGGAGTAATAAATATGATTTACGCATGATCAGGAGATTTCTGCGGAAAAAACTTTTTCATTGAATCTGGCATGGTAATACTTTTTCGCTGCCGGAGATCAAACATGACAAAAGTGACGAGCGCGTCACAGATAAGTTCGCCACTTTTTTTATTGGCAATGGTTTGCTTGAGGATTCCTACTTTATCGTTTTTGAGCTCAACCGCCTGAGTATCAATAATAAGGATGTCACCCATTGAAGCTTCTTTACGGTAATTGATTTCAAGATGGACCACGGCTGGTCCGATGCCTTGTGCCACCATGCCCATAAAATCAATGCCATAGTCTTCCGCCATCTGTACCCGCCCCCATTCCAGAAACTCAACGTACTTGGCATTATTGACGTGTGCAAAGAGGTCGATATGGCTGGAGCGAACAATGATTTCCAACATGATTATCTCCGATGATGACTATGGGTGGGTGAACTGTTCAATTTTCTGGAGCATGATAGCCTGCAGGCGGCTAACTTCAGTGGCCGTTGCCTCCCAGAGGTTCAAACCAAATTTCAAGAGTCGTGAGAGCTCCAGGGGAATTGATAATTGATGAACCGGAACTGCCGGCGATCGGGCTGCTGGCTGACCTTTCATTTGCCGCAAACGGCAAAGAAGTTGCTGTCGGAATGTAAGATATTTCTCTGGGTGGGTCATTATTTCTTCAAGGCCACGGTGTTTGATGATCTCACCAACCAGCCAGCTATCCAGCCGGCAGTCAAGCTCGTGCCAGAAAAAACCATAACGGCTAATAAATTCCATCCGGGCAGGTGTCTTCCCTTGCTCCAACAAAAAAATGGCGTCCAGAACAGGAACACCCCAGGGAAGGATTTTCATCAGTGGATTTGCCCGGCGGCTGGAATAATGAAAAGAATCCATTCCCTCAGTCAGGTTCAGGTAAAACCGTTGTCTGACCGGGTTCAGGCGTGAAAAAAGTATTGCTTCCTGACAAAGAGTACCGGCGCATTTGCTTCGGTAGCCGGTTAAGTTCCGCTGGTCTGTTCCCTGATTCTGACAGGGATGAAGCAGGCAGCCGACCAGCTTTTCCCGGGGATCGAGAAAGCCAAGTCCCCAGCAGGATTCACCATGGATTTCGCCGGCACCCTGCCTGTTTTTGGATAAATTCCTGCGGTTAAGACGAAAAAGTTGTATTTTTTCCGAAAGCAGATCAAGGCTGTCAGCCTCCGGCTCCCTGATTGGCGGGCAACAGAAGAAACAGCTTTTTTCGCCGTCAGGAAAACAGAGTGATGAGAATCTTTCAGTATATCCTGGACCCAGTGGCGGAGTAATGGTTTCCTTTTCGATTTTATCCAGCATGTCAACATCAAATCCAGTTTTAAGAGCCAGGTCATCAAGTGTTAGCCTTTGTTTCTCCCGTAGATGCCGGACTTTCCCCCCCACGTGGATAGGCCTTTCCTGCTTCTTCGTTATGCTGCAACCTTCGTCATTACAACGTACTGTCAGCACGCCTCATGAATCAGGTTTTGCCTGCCTCTAATATGAAGCTTTTACTGTTATGAAGCTTTTACTGTGCCATCGGTTTTGTGACTTTTTACGAATGCATCACATGATGAAAAATACTATAAATGGATGCTATCATGATTGGCAAGTTATTTTTTATTTATTTTTTACTCAACTTTCTGACTTGCATTGCCAGGTACATTACAGGATGTTCGGGCTTGGCTCATAGCCGTGTCTGCCCAGCCTGCCGGCAGGCACGGCGACAGGCAGGTGGTTTTGGCCGTCGAACGAATCACCTGGATGGTGATTCGCGGCGGACGCCTCGGAAGCCGGCCATGGACGGTCGGCGAGAATGAGCGAGAGCCATGCCGGAACATCCCTGGCGAAACCAGTAGAAAAAAGTTGAAGAAAAAAGCTTGACACGGGAAAGATATTTAGCTAACTAACTATTGTTCTTTTGTATATTTTATTTTGGTGTATTGGTGAAACTTCGAGACTGTATCTATTTTCTGGCAAACCGTCTGACCAGGACCTTGAAGTGGGCCTTTGACCGCCGACTTGAGTCCCATGGTTTGACTGCGGCTACTTGGTGCGCTATGATGGCTTTGGCTGAAAATGGTCCGCTGACCCAGAAACAGCTGTCAGAAATCCTGGTGCTGGAAAACTCCACGGTTACCAGAACTATTGACCGCCTGGCGGAGAAAGGTTTTGTGGTCCGTCAGGTGGTTCCCCATGACCGGCGATCCTCTCTTATTTCTCTGACGGAAAAGGGCGAAGGAATCCGGCAGCAGATCAATGAAGTTGGTCGTTGTTTTATGGGGTGGGTGACTCGCGACCTGACAGACGATGAACTGCGGATGTTCAAGGATTTGCTGGTTCGTATCAGCGACCAGGCACAGGTTGGCGGAAATGGAGATGGAAATGAATGATGCCGATCGTTTTTCCCGTTATCGTGGTTTGTGCCGTCAAATAAATGGTTTTTTCAGCCGGCATATTGCCGCATATTGTCGTAATTGCCAGCAGGTATTGCGAAGATTACCCGACGGTTCTGAGCAACATGAACTGGTTTCCGGGGTTTTCCCCGGTTGCTGTCACCGGGGGGCCGGAGATATCTTCAGGCTCGAGGGGGTTGGTGGAGAGCCCCGACTGTCTGACGGCATTCTTGGGTTGCTCCAGAAAGCTCGGAGTGATAAAATGGATAAATTGGCTAATTATAATTTGATCTATGAGTTGAAAAATTGTCACACTGGTGAGCGGATAACCGGTGAGCATTGCCGTTATTTTGGAGCTTGTGGCTGTCGTCTGGGTGATCTGAAAGGACCTTTGTGCATTAATTTTATTTGTCCTCCCATTCGCAGCGATCTGCTGAAGGTAACCGGTGATGATGAGGATCTTTTGGGGCCTGAACATGATTTCCTCGGGATTTATCAACTATTGTCAGTAATTGGTGCCGGGTCCATTGATGAAGTCAAAAGCAGCCTTGAAGATTTTAGCAGACGGTTGGAGATGCTTAACTGTTCCTGTGAAAAATATATTAGCTCAGACTCTGCCGATTCACTTTTCGACATTTTTTGTATAGTTGATGATGGTCAGGAACCATACTTAACGAGTGGATGTGCAATTTGATCCATCTTGATTTAATTTCAACTAGTCCGGGTTTGGGGGACACCACTGGTTGGGAAATGAAAAAGGGGGAGTGTCCCTCTTTGAAACCAGATATATGTTAGGAGATGTTTTTAATGGTTGATAATCTAGAACAGGACCAGGAAGTTGATCTCGAAGAAGAGCGGATATTGGATGCCATCGCTGCTGAGTTACCGGGTATTTCCCGCGATGTGCATCAGCTGATTCCCGTCCTGCAAAAAATCCAGCATATCCATGGCTATCTACCCCGGGACAGCATGGGGATGGTTGCCGCCCATTTTGCTATTACGGCGGCAAAAGTTTTTGGCATTGCCACTTTCTACAACCAGTTTCGTTTTAATCCTCCTGGTCGTCATCCGATTAAAGTTTGCCTCGGGACTGCATGCCATGTCAAGGGCGGAGAAATCATCCTCGAAAATTTTACCCGGCGCTTAGGGATAGAAGAGGGAGAAACCACGAAGGATCGGGAGTATAGCCTGGAAAGGGTTGCCTGTGTTGGTTGTTGCGCTTTGGCCCCGGTGGTGGTGGTGGGGGAAAAAATTGAGTCTTATGTGACTCCCAGCAAGGTTGAAGGCGTGGTTACCGAAATTCAAGTTCAAAATGAGATAGCTGAAAGGGCAAAAGCACAAGATGAACAGCAATCCGACTCCGAGTGAATTATTACGTGAGCTGACGCAGACAGCGGCTAAACAGTGGGAATCTTTGCATAACCCGGCTGTTCCGATCATTTACGTCGGTCACGCGACCTGTGGACGAGCTGCAGGATCCCAGGAAACCATTGATGGATTTAAAGAGGCTCTGGCTGAAAAGGGTATAGAGGCTGAAATTATTACCGTTGGTTGTCTGGGCCATTGTTATGCTGAACCCCTGGTGACCATCCATTACCCTGGATTTCCTCCGCTTATGTACCAGAAAGTCGGAGCCGGCGAGGCCCGGGTGCTGGTGAATTCCTTCCTCCAGGGAGGAGAAGATCCTTGTTTTGAATATCTGCTGGGGGCCCTTGAACCCAATGATACCTTTCCTACTCTGATGGATTATCCTCGCTATCTTTATGAAAAGCGGGTGATTATGAATCAATGTGGCCTGATTGATCCGTATAACCTCGACCATTATCTGGCCGTGGGTGGCTATCAGGCTCTGGCAAAGGTTTTGGAAAAGGGTGGCCAATGGGTTGTTGAGGAGATTAAGTCGGCGCATTTGCGTGGTCGGGGTGGTGCCGGTTTTCCGGCTGGCATTAAGTGGGATTTTGCCCGCCAGGCTGAGAAAACCCCAAAGGTGGTTATCTGCAATGGGGATGAAGGTGATCCGGGGGCCTATATGGACCGGACGCTGATGGAAAGTAATCCCCACCAGGTACTTGAAGGGCTGGCCATCGCCGCCCTGGCAGTGGGTGCCTCCCGGGCAATTCTCTATATCCGGGCGGAATACCCCCTGGCGGTTAACACCATAGAACAGGCCATTGCCGCGGCAAAAGAGCGCAACCTGCTTGGTGACCGGATTCTGGGTGCAGATTTCAGTCTTGAGGTTTCGGTATTTCAGGGTTCCGGGGCTTTTGTCTGCGGGGAAGAAACGGCTCTCATTCAGTCCCTCCAGGGTAATCGGGGGATGCCCCGGTATCGGCCGCCATACCCGGCGGTTGAAGGCCTGGATGGCTTGCCGACGGTCATTAATAATGTCAAAACTCTGTCGACGGTTCCTTCCATAGTTCTCAAAGGCAGCCATTGGTTTAAGTCCATCGGAACTGAAAAAACTCCGGGGACGGCAATTTTTTCGGTGGTTGGTGATGTCGAATACCCCGGCCTGGTGGAAGTGCCCATGGGGGTTAGCCTGGAACATCTGATTTTTGAGATTTGCGGCGGGATTAAGGATGGCAAACCGTTTAAAGCCGTGCAGATTGGCGGTCCATCCGGTGGCTGCCTGCCGGAGAGTGAACTATCGACCCCCATCGATTTTGATTCTTTAAGGCAGGTCGGTGCCATGATGGGCTCTGGTGGCATGGTGGTGATGAATACCGATGCCTGCATGGTGGAAGTAGCCCGCTATTTTGTTGATTTTACTCAGCACGAATCATGCGGTAAATGTACTTTTTGCCGTATTGGTACCCGGCATTTATTGGAGATCCTTAAGGGTTTAACCAAAGGTGAAGGTAGCGACGATGATATAGCTGAACTACAGACCCTCAGTGAAGAAATTATTAAAGGGTCCCTGTGCAGCTTGGGGAAAACGGCCCCCAACCCGGTATTAACCACCCTGCGTTTTTTTAAGGATGAATATCTGGCTCATTATCGTGACCATCGCTGTCCGGCGCTCATGTGCCGTGAATTGATTGCCTATTACATTGATCTTGATGCCTGCGCCCGGGGTTGTGATGCCTGTGTTGCCTGCTGCCCTACCGAGTCGATTTTTACCACCAGTAACCGTAAAAAGGCTATTGATCAGGAAAAATGTGTGAAATGTGGTGAATGTGTTTATGCCTGCCCACCGGAATACGATGCTGTCCGTAAAGTGTCACCTCCAGAATTGATTCCTGACCAGGGTATCAAACCACTGGATGGGAAGAAAGAGGAAAGCAATGAGTAAAGATGTAATGGTAACCCTGACGGTAGACGGCCTGGAGATCAGCGTTCCCCGGGGGACAAAACTGCTGAAGGCCTGCCTGGATAATGGTATTTATATTCCCAACCTCTGCTATCTTGATGATATGAATCATCCACCGGCTTCCTGCCGCTTATGCCTGGTCGAAATCGAGGGCCGACCGGGGCCATTGCCGTCCTGTAGCCAGGATGTGGAAGATGGTATGGTCGTGCATGCGGAAACAGATGAAGTGCGGTTGCTGCAAAAGACCGCTTTTCGTCTCCTGGTGAGCACCAATGATGGTAAATGTCGTTGGTGCATGGCTAATAAACACTGTGCAATGCAAAGGATTGCCAAGTTTCTGCACATGCCTTTGAGAACCAAAAAACTGCGGCACATTTCCAAGAATATGCCGGAAGTTATTGAAGAGCATCCATGCATCGTCTACGAGCCGAATAAATGTGTACTCTGCGGCCGCTGTGTTTATGTCTGCTCTAAGCAGAACTATGATTTTGCCCTGGATTTTGCCAATCGGGGATTTAATACCACCATTTCTTTTTTCGGCAGCCAAGAAGAAGGTGTAGGTGATTATTGTCGGAATTGTCGGGCTTGTGTAGATATCTGTCCGGTAGGGGCGCTGAATTTCAAGGATGAGCGGGATGCTTTCCTGCAAAATCTGCAGGCAAAAATCAGTGCCTGAAAAAAATCAGGCCGTTGGTTTTAGATAGGTTTTAAGCAAAACCAGGGTTTTTCTCCAGCTATTCCGGTCGCCGTTATGCTGTTTGTCCAGGAAGTCAACATTGTACACTTCCCCGGCAAAGGGCTTCAGAAAATTTTCCGTCATCAATTCGATGATCCTCTCCAAGTGGTCTTTGATCAGTTTCCTGGTTTTTTCTCTTTCGCTCTCCGTGTCAAAAACAAAGGCCAAGTTCCGGGCCGCCCGGCCCCAGTCGGCAACCTTGATTTCAATGGGGCCGTACTTGTTAAGCTGGAAACAGCCGACGCTGACGCCTAAATGCCCGACACCGGGACCATAGCAGAGGATGTTCTGGAAAGTTTTGTTCACTTAGCCATCTACCGTAACCTCGCCGGCGTAGCTGAAATAGTCTTCATGGCCACCGATGTAATTACGGACAAAATTGTGGAAGCGGAAAACTATTGGCAATGTGGGTATGGGTTTCCACAAACCCCGGCAGCAGGAACGTGCCTTTGGCGTCGATGAGCGTGGTTGCCGGGCCATAAGCTCCCTCCTTGATATTGCCAACTGCGGCAATCCGTTCACCTTTGATAGCCACGTCGCTGCCTGGGATTAACTCGGCAGTGAATACATTGACCAGGGTGCCATTGGTGATGATCAGGTCAGCAGGTTCCTGCCCCAGTGCTGTACGAATGGACTGTTTAATGGTTTTAGGATTCATGGAAAAGATTATTTTCTTTTTTACGGTAGGCGGTTGCCGAGGCGGTGGCAATCAGGTTGCCGTTTCCGTCCTTAACGGTGGTTTCATAGGTGGCAATGCGTGGACTGCGGGATACTTCCCGGGCTTCTGCCTGAAGTGGTACCCCCATGGTCGGGGCTTTCACATAGGAAATACTTAAGCCCAGGGCCACCGCCAGGGTTCCATGGGTGTTGCAGGCCACCTGGAAAGCCTCATCAATGAGTGAAAAAATAGCTCCGCCATGGACCATCTGAAACAGATTGCTCATCTCTTCAGTTGGCGTCATTTCCACCCGGGCGTATCCGGGGGCACAGTCAACCAGGTGGATCCCCAGTTTGCGGGCGAAAGGTTCCCGTTCAACGGCTTCGCCGGCACGGCGCATAAGCTCTCTGTCAGTCATAATGTTGTTCTCCCGCGTTGATCCAGCGCTGGATCATATCTTTGCCATAGTTGTCATTAAAGGTGCCCATAATTTTTGTAAAGGGGAGGTCTGAAAATGGTCCCCATTGTTCAAGATATTCAATATGCTTGCGGCCATCCAGGTTGCGGGGATTGAAAACAGCATCTTTGGTGCCATCGAAATTGACGGGATTAATCTCCAGTCGCTCGCACATGAAACGATCAAAGGTTGGGGTGGCTTTCAGCCAGCGGCCATCAAGATATATTTCATTATAGCCGTGGCAGTAAAAGATATCGGTTTGCATCATTTCTGCCAGTTTGGCCGGTACCTGGTAGTTTTTGATGTTCGCCAGCCGCAGGCGTGAGGGGATGCCGGCGGCCCGGTAGAGGGCGCTCAGCAGGACAGCTTTCTGGATGCAGTAACCCTTGCCTCGCGCGAGGATAGTGTGGGTCTGGTAATCTTCTCTGCTGGTGGAAAAGCTGTAAGGGTTGTAGCGGATTTCATCACGGACAAAGAGAAAGATAGCTTTGACCATCATTTTTGGTTCAGACAGGGATCCGGTCAGCTGTTGGGCGGCCTTTTTGATCCGGGGATGGTCGCAATCAATAAAATAAGTGGTCTGAAGATATGGTCTCAAGTCTGATGCTGTCGTTTTTTTTTGATTGTGGATATGGTGGTTTTCAATTATGTTTATCCGGGAATCTGTATATTCCGCGGAGCTTTCAGTATTCAGCCTGATTATATCTCTTTATTTCATCCCATCATACTTATGGTGCGCAGGGAAATCAAGAATTAGTTGTCTACTGTAATTCCGATATAAGGGAACTTTTGCAGGATGTTCAATTGAAGTTACTTCCGGCGCGACATCTGACAAAACATAGGACCTTATACCGGAATTCCAGGTTGTCTACTTTTTCCTTGACAAACAAAAAAAATGAGTTTAGTTTCTGAATTTCTTGTTCGGGCCCATAGCTCAGCTGGCAGAGCCACCGGCTCATAACCGGTAGGTCCCTGGTTCGATCCCAGGTGGGCCCATCGGATTTTTTTGGAGCGGAAATTGACATTGATGAAATATATTTTTCGAACTGCGGGAGGTGATTTTTCCTCCAGGCAGGAGGAAATGGTCTGAATTAAAAGTGCACCCGCAAAAAGGGTGCACTTTTTTTAGTTTTTATGGTAGCCAAATGATCAGCCAGAGGGACTTTATCCGTTTTATTGAAGAGCGTATTCCCCTTGCATACAGTGAGGATTGGGATAATTGCGGATTTCAGCTTGGGGACCCGAACTGGCCTTTGAAAGGAATATTTCTTTGCCTGGATGTGACTGCAGAAGTGGTAGCTGCTTCCAGGGAAAAGGGCGCGAATTTTATTTTTGCCCATCATCCCCTTTTATTTACGCCTTTGAGCAATGTCAGGGTTGATCAATATCCTGCTACGGTTGTCCGGGCGGCTCTGGTTGATGAAATCAGCATCTATGCGGCCCATACAAACCTGGATGTGGTTTCCGGGGGGGTAAACGATGTGCTGGCAGAACGTCTGGGTTTGAGAAACTGTAAAGTTCTGAGCCGGAACGGTGAAATTGCGCTTTATAAATTGGCCGTATTTGTTCCGGCTGACAGCCGTGAAGAAGTAATTGATGCCATGTTTGCGGCCGGGGCCGGCAAAATTGATCATTACAGTAACTGTTCTTTTTCCATTTCAGGTACTGGTACCTTTTGTCCTTCGAGTGAAGCGGTTCCTTATTATGGTTCTGTGGGTGAGCTTAATGATGTGGATGAATTCAAACTGGAAGTCAGGGTTGAAGCAGCTCAGCTGGGTTCGGTGATCGATGCCCTTATGGATGTCCACCCTTATGAAATTCCCGCATTCGATATCTATCCATTGGAAAATGGTGGCCGACCGTTCGGACTGGGTCGAGTGGGAGAATTACCTGACGGATTAAACTTAGGCGCAGTTGTGGATCTGGTTAAAGATAAATTATCCCTCTCCCGGGTTCGGGTTGTTGGTGCCGGGACGCGGGCTGATGGGAAGAAATCAACCCAGGTTAAGCGCCTTGCCCTTTGTGGTGGCAGTGGATTTTCTCTCTACAGGGATGCAGTCGATGCGGGGGCTGATCTTTTCCTGACCGGAGATCTTAAATATCATGATGCCAGGCTGGTGGAAGCGACGGGGTTGCCGGTGGTTGATGCTGGTCATTTTGCCACGGAAGTTCCAATCTTGGCAGCTCTTAGGGATGAGTTTCTCCTTTATCTCCATCACCATAACGGTGAACAGGTAGAGGTTCACATATATGAACAAGAAACAGACCCCTTCCAGGGGTGGTAATGAAAAGCCGGAAAAAGCCGGCAGGGAGGAAATGTTTTGGAGAATCAGATTCAGTTTTTATGGCAGTTGCAGGGGGTAGACCTCGATCTGAGTGCAATGGAGGGGCAGGAACAGCAGTTTGATAGTGAGATTGACCGATTGAAAAAGGATGAAGATGAGCTTGCTGGTGTACTAACCGGATTAGAGGAACAATTGGCTGCCAAAAATGGTGAGCGGCAAAATATTTGGGCTGAAATTGAGCGACTCAAAGGGATGGTTGAACAATCAAAAATTAAACTGGCCCAGATAACAAACAATAAGGAGTACTTTGCCGTCCTGAAAGAGATTGAGTCCAGCGAAAAGGAAATGAGTGCGTTTGAAACCGGCTTGTTGGAATTGCTGGAAGAAGTGGAGGCGCTGCAATCACAGATAAGTGATCAACAGACCCTGTTGACTGAAAAAGATGAGGAAATTAGCACTCGGAAAGCTGAAACCTCAAGTCAGGTAAAAAAACTGACTAAAAAGTCATCTTCCTCCCAAAGAAAACGGAAAAAAATCATTAAGCTTCTGGATAAACGGTTGCTGGCTCGCTATGATCGTATCCGCCGGCGTTTCCCCAATGCTGTGGTCAATGTCAAACGGGGAACCTGTATGGGTTGTCATGTCAATGTGCCTCCCCAGGTTTATATTAATTTACTTAAAGGGGAAGAAATTCTCAACTGCCCCAATTGTCAGCGGATTATGTATAGTGAACCGGAAACCGATAGTGAGTGATTATCCCTGCACCCTGAGTGAAGCTCAAAAAGCCCTGCAGATTTTATTGGATACCCGTAGTTTTTCAGCGGTAACAGAGGTGGTTCCCGGTTTAACCGAGGATCAGCTGGTTGATTTGCTGCGGGCTTTTCTACCACAAAAGTCCATCAGTAACGAAGCTGAAGATAAAAAAAACTGTGGCCAGCGACTGGAACCTGTTCCTAATGTTGTGCCAGCGTCCGGAGTTGGCAAAAAGGCTATTCTCTATACTGATGGGGCCTCCCGGGGGAATCCCGGTCTGGCCGGTGCTGGGTTTCTGGTGCTGGATGAAAATGATGCGCTGCTGGATGAGGGGCGAACCTTTCTTGGTGAGCGGACCAATAATGAGGCGGAATATGATGCCCTGATTGCCGGTCTGAAGCTGGCCCGGGGTTTAGGCTGTCTGGAAGTAGAAGTGCGGGCTGATTCGCAATTGATGGTCAGACAGTTGACCGGGCAGTATCGGGTTAAAAATAAACGGCTCATTCCTTTGGTGCTGGAAGTGAAAAAAGTGGCGGCAGCTTTTGGACGGGTTAGTTATCATCATGTCCCCCGGGCTGAAAATGCCCGGGCTGACAAGCTGGCTAACCAGGCTATTGACGAGGCATTAAAGGGAAAATAAAAAGTTTGCATTTGTGCTGAAGATATTGCATCATAAGGTGTCGGAGTAGACCGGATGGCCGTCGGCATCCTTCTTTATGAAGGTGCGGGAGGAAAGTCCGAACACCGCAGGGCAGGGTGCTTCGTAACGCGAAGTCCTGGTGACAGGCAGGAAAGTGCCACAGAAAATATACCGCCCCGGTTTTTACGGGGTAAGGGTGAAAAGGTGAGGTAAGAGCTCACCAGTACCGGTGGTGACATCGGTGGCTTGGTAAACCCCACCCGGTGCAAGACCAAATAGGCTCTACTCATCCGTTAGCGGATATAAGATGGCTCGTCTGAAGGCAGTTGCCGGGTAGAGCGGGTAGGTCGCTGGAGGTTGTGGGTGACTGCAACCCTAGATGAATGGTCATCGCTTCCCTTACGGGGAGAACAGAATTCGGCTTACAGGTCTACTCCGGCATTATTCCATTGTTCAAAATTTTTAAACCAGTTCCATATTTTCTCTATGTCTTCATTTTATAACCCCGGTAAAATCCTGATAGTGATTGGTATTTGTTTGGTGGCTGTCGGCCTTTTGTTCTTGTTGGTCGATAAAATCCCATTTTTGGGCCGTTTACCCGGGGATATCTTTTTAAAAAAGGATAACTTCAGTTTTTTCTTTCCCCTGACCACCTGCCTGATTATCAGCGTTTTGTTATCATTGCTGTTTTATCTTTTCCGTAAATAACTGTTTACTTTATTTGTCGGACAGCCAGCCTTTTCCCAGGTAACGTTCCCCCTCGCTGTAAATGCAACCGCAGTATTGCTGGCGGTACATGCCTCGTTCCTTGGAGGCTTCAATGCCCTCTTTCCAGCCGGAACGAAAATCTTCATAAAACAGGGGGACTCCCACCGTTTTCCCCACCGATTCTCCAATTTTTCTGATCTGTTCATGTTGTTGAAATTTACTGTACAGCAGGGTTGAGGTGAAGGCATCAAACTTTCCCCGGCGGGCTATTTTGGCCGTATGTTCCAAGCGGTCATGGTAACAGAAAAGGCAGCGCCGGCTTTCCCGATAAACATTTTGCCGCAGAAATTCCACCAGCCGGTACTGTTCATCGTAGATCATCGGCAAGTCTGCTTCTTCGGCATAGTCAGCCAGGGTTTCCCGGCGCTGCTGCCATTCCGTATAGGGGTGAATATGGTTATAATAGTATCCATGTACCTGGTGGCCGGCAGCCCGTAATGTTTCCAGCGGATAGATGGTGCAGGGGCCGCAGCAGCAGTGGAGCAGAATTTTCATGGTTTTTCTCCTTACATTATTTTGAGATATTGCAGCCCATTATGTAAAAAAATCAGGGCAAAGATCACCAGGATTGCTCCGAGAATATAATTGATTCTTCGGTAGATGGTTACTGAAAATCCTAATCGGCATCCGGCAACCAGCGCTGCAATGCCGATTTTAGCCCCCACCAGGCAGAAATAAAATGATACCAGGAATAAGCCGCTGGTGCTCCAATGGTTTTTCCCGGGGGTCAACAGGATCGGGCCGCCGATGGTCAGCCAGAAGATATAGGGATAGGGATTGAGCAGGTTGCTGATGATCCCCCTGATTAAGGAACCGGCATTATTTTCTTCCGGCTGGTCGCTTATTGTGGTTGTCTGAAAGCATTCATAGGCCAGGTAAGCAATAAAGACAGCCCCCGCCAGAGTGATGATCCCCAGAACTGGTGCAGACCGGGAAAGTTTGCTTAGAATCAGGATAGTGATCAGGATGATCGGCAGGTCGGTAATTAGGGGCGCCAAGGCCACCTGCAATCCAGCCCGGAATCCATCCCTGATCGTCTCACTGATGACCAGGGCCAGCAGGGGGCCGGGGGATATGCCGGCAGTAAGGCCAAAAACCAGACCACTGCTAAGAGATGTTAGATCAATCATTCATGCTCTCCTGATTTTCCAGATCCCATCCCTAAAGCCTTGCCATAGCCAGTTAGTTCCAGATATCCCTCACCTTTGATGGCCTTTGAATTTCCCCGGCCTCCTGCGGCCATAATTCCCCCTTCCCAGTACATGGTGCGGGTGGTCCTTTCGGTTTTCATTTCCTGGTTGACCATCTTTGGTCGCAGAGTCAGTTCCAAGGTCCGTGGTTTTTTAAGCGTAAGCTGCCACCACAGGGGATAGCTGATCCCGGTATCGGGGCTTTCCCAGCGTCGTTTTTCTGGAGTCAGGGAAAAATCAGACCGGCGTAGGTGCTCTGAACGGCCATCGGGAAAGACGAAAGTGCCGCTGGATGGGGGAGAGATGTCACCGGTTTTTTGCCGCATTTGATAGATCATCAGGCTGCTGCCATCATCAAGGTGGAGGCTTATCCAGTCCCAGCCTTGCTGGTTTTTACCCAGCTGATTAGTGGCAAATTCGTGATCGTACCAGCTCAGGCCGGAGACCTGGTAATGCTTGTCGGCCAGGGTGATGCTTCCCCGGGTCAGGAGCCGGGGGAGAGAATAATAGTAGGATGCCTGTCCGGCCTCTGCTCCCTTGTGGCTCAGGCCCCGGTTGCCATGCAGTATGGGCCGGGGATAGCTGGGGGTTAAGCTCAGCTCCAGGGTGTAATCGCTGGCCTGGCAGTGGAGGGTGATTCTCTTGTTCTCTTCCTGGCGAATAAAATTTCCCTTGAACCAGGTATTGAGAGTCTTGCTGTCGGCACCTGCCAGTCCGGGGCCGGTGCGGCTGGCATCCTGGTAGTGGTAAAATTGCTGATGACTGAAATCGCTCAGGCTTGTATGCAGGAGGTAAAGATCGCGAACTTCCCAGGGGTTGTTGGTGGTTTTATTTTTTCTGATCCCCCGGCGGAAAATAGTAGATTGAAAGCCGAAAGACTGTCCATTATCAGCAACCAGATTGCCGGTAATATACCACCATTCGGTCTGAAAGTTTTCGTGTTGGCCGTGATCGCGGGGAAAGCTGAAAGGTCGTGCTTTGACAGCCTGCTGCCAGGCCAGTGCCAGACTGGAAACGTGTCCAGCTGACAGCAGCAGAAAAAGCAGTGTCAGGATGGGCATGATGACGGATTTATAGAGCAGATTTTTCCGCGTCATAAATTAGTTGTCCTGCATCTGGAAATACGGGTTGCTGCCGGCAATACGCCAGGCTGGATAGAGACCGGAAATCAGGGAGGCACCGGCGGCGATTGCCAGGGTGGACAGAAAAACCAGCGGGGTCAGGTGCATATCAATGGTCCAGCCGAATGATTTCAGGTTGATGACTTTGATCAGCACCCAGGCCAGTACGGGTCCACAAGCCCAGGCCATGATGCCGGCCAGTAGACCCATGGTCAGAGACTGCAGCAGGCTGAGTCGAAAAATGTCCCCACGGGATAATCCCAGGGCGCGCAAAATACCATATTCCCGCTCGGATTCAAGGTAAATGGATAGAAGGGCGCTGATAATGCCAAAAAAAGCAACAACCACGGCAATGAAACGGGTACTGATGGTAATAGTAAAACTGCGGTCAAAAATTTCCATAATCCTCTTTTTCAAGCTGGCATTGGTATAGATGATATGCGGGTAGGGCTGCAACAGGGCAAGCAGCCGGTGGCGGAATCCCTGCGTCGTGATTCCGGATGGCAGAAATATCGCCAGGGAGTTCACCTCCCGGTCATCCATGAAACGGCTGAAAGTAGAATAATCCATGATGATAACGCCGTGTTCGGTGAGATAGTCGCGGTAAACTGCGGTGACCATGAAGCTTTTTTTCTCCCTCATGCTCCGTAGGGTAATGTGGTCGCCCGGTTTGACCAGGTATTTGTTGGCAAAACTTTCGCTGACCATGATTTTTCCCTGTTGCAGTTCATCCCAGGGGGAGCCGTGGGCGGCAATGAACTGGTAGTGGGAATGGTTTTTCATCACCATGGCATCCATGCCGGTAAGGCGGATGATGCCATTGTTATATTGATAGCTGATATTTCGATAGCGGTTGATGGCTTCAACCCCGGGCAGCTGTTGCAGCTGGTAGTATATGTCCCGGTTCAGGGTATTGGCATCATAATCCCGATCACTGCCACTGATATAAAAATCTCCCTGGATGTTAGTGTGAAACCAGTCCTTGAGGGTGCCGCGAAAAGAGCTGATCATCAGGGAAATACCCATGGACATGGCCAGGGCGACCATCAGGGCGCTGATGGCCGGTGCCGTACGGCTGAGATGTCGGGAAATGGACCCGATTCCCAGCTTAGTCCGAATTCCCAGCCAGGGAGCGGACAGGCGCAGGAAAAGAGTCGTCAACCGGTCAACCACCAGTGGAGTTATGAGGGCAAACCCAAGGCAAATGCCAAAGGCGGCCACAAAACCGAAATAAGGATCTCGACCCGGCATCCGGCTCAAAGCCAGGGAAAAAAGGACCAAGAGCAGGCCGGCGAGAGCAAAACGCCTGCAGTTGGAGCGGGCGCGATCTTCCACGATGCGACGGGAAAGAAGGCGGGCGATGCTCGATTGGCGAATTTCTAGTAGTGGCAGAATAACGCCACAGAATCCGGCGCCAATGCCGATTGCCAGACAGCGGCAGATGAAGGATAACCGGCAGTCAATTTTTGCCGGCGGTAAAAAGAAATAAAGGTCGGTAATGGTCCGGCTGATGATGATCATGCTGTATTTGGCCAGAAAGTAACCCCAGACAATTCCGATCATGGAGCCCAGGGCTGCCAGGCACATCACTTCAACCACCAGGGCGCTCATGAGCTGAAAACGGGAAAACCCCAGGGCCTGTAAAATGCCCATCTCCCGGCGGCGTTGGAGAACCATGAAAGTAATGGTATTATAGATGAGAAAGAAGCCGACAAAGAGGGAAAGCAGGCTCAGGGCGGTTATGTTGAGTTCGAAGGAACGGAGCATGGCGGTCAGGGTCTGCTGCCGTTTTCGGGAAGACTGGAGCTGCAGATGAGGAGGGAGAAAACTTGTGATTGACTTTATCTGTGAGGGATTTTCCAGCATCAGGTCAATGCGGCTGAGTTTGCCGTTGCCGGGATAGATAGCCTGGACCCAGGAAAGATCCCCAAGGATCAGGGGTTCAATGGCGGCATAGCGGGAATCGTCCAGTATGCCGATAACCTGTAGGGAGAGGCTTTCCCCGGTCTTTTGGGGCAGGGTGAGGGTGATGACTCCTTTGCTATCCATGAATTTTCTGGTGGGGTTATTGATAATGACTGCCTGTTTTATGGTCAGGAAATCCAGCAGCTTTTTGCCGGAAAAATGGGGGAGAAAATCCGGCCGGAGGTGGATCTCGGCCAAAGGGTCAATACCCATCAGGGTTGCGGTTTCTTCGCCCACGGGAATTGAGGTGCTGATGACCGGAGCTGCCGGCAGAGTTGGAAAGCGGTGAATCAGGTCCGTGTAAAAACATTCCTGGATGATTCCTCCCGGTGAGCTGATATTGTGGCTGGCCTTGCCATTCAGGGTGGCGGTAGCCTGTCGGAAAGCATCAAGAGTGCTGCGGTTTGCCAGTTGAATGCCGGCAACTACTGCTACTCCCAGGGCTACCCCAATAATGCAAATACCGGTTAAGAGCGGTTTTTTCAGGTGGTAGTGGATTAAAGCCTTGGCAAGCGTTTTCATGGTTGTCTGATAATATGTCCATCCCTCAGCCGGATGGTCTGTTCGCAGATGTCTGCCGCATCCAGGCTGTGGGTTACCATGACCAGGGTGATATTTTCCTGCCGGCAGATGTGGTTCATCAGCTCGACCACCTGGCAGCCGGTGGCAAAGTCCAGGTTTCCGGTGGGCTCATCAGCCAGGAGCAGGCGTGGTTTTTTTACCAGGGCCCGGACCACTGCTGCCCGCTGTTGCTGCCCGCCTGAAACCTCTTCAGGGTAGCGGTCTAATTGTTCGCTGATGTCGGTTTCATTCACCAGATGGTGGAAAAGTTCCAGTTGTTTTTCCTGGCCGATCAATTCCAATGGCAGCATGATATTGTCACGTATGGTAAGAGTGGGAATCAGGTTGAAAAACTGAAAAACAAAACCCATATCGTAGCGCCGGAAACGGGTGGTTTCCGCTTCGCTGAAGGTTGTGGCATCCCGGCCGTCAATCAGCAGCCGGCCACTGGTCGGGTTGTCAATCAGGGAAAGCAGGTTGAGTAGTGTGGATTTTCCTGAGCCACTTTTGCCGAGAATAGCCAGGCGTCGACCCATAGGAATGTCCAGGGAAATATCTTTTAAGGCCGCAACCGGCACTTTGGCCCCATATGTTTTACTGATTTTATTTAAAGTGAGATAAGATTGATGCATCTATTATGATGGTTTACAGGCCAAGTTTTAGTTTGATAGAAAGGGTGAAAAATGATAACATATCTTATCATTTTTTGTCGGTGGAAAAAAGATTATTTTCCAAGTGGTTCATCAGTGTCTGGTAAGGAGGCTATGGTATTTTTGTTTTTTGGGCTGATTTTGGTATTATGGAGCACGACTAATGTTTTTTTCAACAAAATAATTAATGGAGGTGATGACTATGATGGAAAAAAACGGTTTAGTGACCATGGGTGGAAATCCGGTGACCCTGTTGGGTCCGGAGCTGAAAGTTGGGGATCATGCTCCTGATTTCAAGGTTGTCGATGGTGATTTTAATCCGGTTTCTCTGAATAATTTCCGGGGTAAGAATAAAATAATCAGCGTTGTTCCTTCATTGGATACTCCCATTTGTGAGTTGCAGACCCAGCGTTTTAACCAGGAGGTGGAACAATTGCCGAAAGATGTGGTCGTACTGACCATCAGTATGGATTTGCCATTTGCTCAGAACCGTTTTTGCGGGGCCAAAAACATCAATCGGGTGCAGGTTTTTTCTGATTATAAATACCGATCATTTGGTTACTCCTATGGCGTCATGATCAAAGAAATGATGCTCTTGACTCGGGCTATCTTTCTGGTTGATAAAGAAAATGTCATCAGGTATCTGGAAATTTGTCCGGAAGTAAAGGAACATCCACACTATTATGAGGCATTGGAGGCCGTGAAATCCCTGTGATGGTCAATAAATCTTCTATCCGGATTCTTTGTTTTGTTTTATTGGTTCTGATGCCAGGTATGGTTGTCGCTGGTCAGCGGGTTTTTATCGTTTACAGCTATCATTCTGATTATTTCTGGCAACAGGATGAAGATCAGGGAATCAAGAAAGCCCTGAACGGGATGGAGGTTATTTTTGGCAGCTATTGTCTTGACAGCAAGAAACATCAGGCCCAGGAGTGGCTGGATCAGCAGGTGAAAATATGTCTGGAGAAAATCGAGGTGTTTCAGCCGGACGTGATTATTACCTGCGATGATAATGCCACCAAAACCATTGGCAAAACCTTTTTCAAGCAGAAAATGCCGGTGGTTTTTCTGGGGTTGAATGGGGAACCGGAATCCTATGGTCTGGTTGAACCTGGAAAGCGTCAGCATCCGGGAACAAATATAACCGGGGTTCTGGAGCGGCATTATTACCGGGATGCTGCTGTTTTGCTCCAGACTATCCTGCTGGCCAATAATCTGAAAGTGAAAAAGCTTGATATTCTTACGGATGATTCCTCTACTTCCGCCACTCTGTTCAAATGCTTGGAGGATGCAACTTGGGAAACTCCCTGGGAGTTGGTTTTTTTGTCCCATGCCAAAACATTCACCCAATATAAAGAGCAGATTCTGGGAGTAAACCAAACGGGTCATGCGGCATTTATCTATGATCTGGAGACGCTCAAGGATGCTGCCGGCCACTATATCCCTGATATGGAAGCTGTGGCTTGGACCAGTAAACATCTTGCAATGCCGGCGGTTGCTTTTAATGAGTATTACCTGAAAAAGGGAGCTGGATTGTGTGGTGTGGTGGTCAGCGGCAGAACTCAGGGCTATTATGCCGGCTTGAAAGTCAAACAGATCCTTGGGGGAGTATCCGCCGGGGAGATTCCCATGGACCGGCCGCCAAAAGGGACAGTGGTACTGAACATTTCAGTGGCAGAACGTTTGGGGATTAAAATTCCCCTTGAAATTCTCTTGAGTGCTGATATTGTTTATGATGCCGAAAAATAATACCTTTTTGAAAACCCCTGGTGATGATTCTGATGCTGTACCATGGATCTGGCTGAAAGTCTGTGAAACATAAATTCTACCTCCAATTCTTTCTCTTTATCTCTCTTTGCTTGGGATTCTGCCTGGTCGGCGGCAGCCTTTTTTATCAGAAGCTGGTAAAAAATATTGCCGGTAATCTGCAGTATGAGCATGTTCTGGTTGCTGAGCGAATCAAGGATAAGGTGGAATCGCATCTGGAACGGGTTGGTCGCAGCATAGACTCTATCCTGACTTTTCATGATCATGGAAACGCTACTATTCGCTTGGCTATTGCTGATCGCTTTCATCTTCTGCAAACTATGTATCCGGAGATCGGCAAACTGGCTTTGGCTACCGAAAATAAGATTTTTTTCAGTGATAAAAAAGGTTTATTGCAGTCGGTAGGTATGCCTGTGAGTGCCGTTTATGAGTGGTCGCAGCTGAAACAAAAGTTCTGGTGGCAGGTGCGGGAAGGACAATCAGAGGCAACAGTGATGGAGTTGTTTCAGTTTGTCCCTGAGGTGGATAGGGTTGTCCATCTGCCGGCGGTTCTTTTTGCCAAAAAAGTGATAATTAATAAACTGTATTATGGGACTATTCTCATTCCTTACCAATTGGAATTCATGGTAAACAACTTTTTACAATCAATGGAATCTGAGGGGGAACGGCCGGTAGCACTCATCAGTGACCAGGGGCTTGTACTCTATTCCACCATCGGTAAAATTCGTTATAGCCAGCTTCTTCCTGCCTTCTCTCCCCGGTTATCAAAAGAACAACGCCAGAAACAATGCTCACTTGTTGAGGCTGAAGCTCTTTCTACTGTGATTGAAAAATTGAAAAAACTTCAGCCCTTCCATTGTCGTTTTGCTTTGGATGATAGCGAAAATGGTAAATGTTATGAAGGTTTTTTCAGCCCGGTTAATTTGGGGGGGACTACTTGGACGGTGATGGTAGGGTCCCCTTTGCCGGGGCCGTATGCTGCCATTAATCAGGTTTTTTTCCCGCTTTTCTGGGGAATGCTGGGCTTGGTTTTGGTGATTGGGCTGGTAACCTTCTGGTTATTTCGCCAGACCAATATTTACTGGCAGGGATTAACGGTTTTTAAGCGGGCTACGGAGAATAGCGGCGATGGGATTTACATCGCCGACCTTGATGGTTTATGTATCTACGCCAATCAAGCTTACGGTGAGCTTGCCGGTTATGACCCGGCTGAACTGGTGGGTAAAAAGATAAGTGAAATCCAGCAGGATGCTAGCCCGGAGAATATTCAAAAAGCGGTCAATGAAGCGATTGGCAGTGGGAAGCGATGGCGTGGTATTGTGCGTCTGAAGAGTCAGGATCGAAAGGTTATGGAGTTGAGCCAGAGCATCTGGCCTATTATCCAGTCTCAGAAGATCGTCGGATATGCCTGCAGCCAGCATGATATTACCGAAGAACAACAGATGAAACAGCAGCTGGAAATCTATTCCCAGCAGCTTGAAGACGAAGTCAAAAATAAAACCCGGGCGCTGGTTCAGTCACAGAAGATGGAAACTGTGGGTTTGCTGGCTGCCGGGTTTGCCCATGATTTTAATAATCTGCTGGCCGGGATTTACGGCAATATTCAGCTGCTGGAGCTTTCGACGGCCAAAGAAAGTGAAAAAAGCCGGAAATATGTTTCCAAGCTCAAGGATATTTCCAACCGGGCGGCGGAACTGGTGTGCCAAATACTCGAGTTTTCCCGGAAAGACCAAGGCGTTGTTGTTAATAATTCCATCGGCCAGATTATTCGGGAATCGGTTGAACTGGCTTCCCACTCATTGCCCAAGAATGTGAACATATCTTTTGACAATGATGCTGAAGGGAGCATTGTCCAGGTAGAAAAAGCCCAGATTATGCAGGTGCTGATGAATATTTTGATCAATGCCAGGGATGCCATTGGTTCCGATCCGGATGGGCATATTAAGATTGTCAGCAAACAGAGGGATTTGGGTAAATTGGCTGCTGACCGCTTGAATCTGAAAACGGCAGGTCGTTATGTGGAGATAAGCATAAGAGATAATGGTCCGGGCATTCCAAAAAATCTTATTGACCGGGTTTTTGATCCATTTTTCAGTACCAAAGAATGGTCTGACAGTAAGGGAACTGGCATAGGTCTATCCATCGTTTATACGGTTATCCATAATTATGAAGGAACGGTCTTGATAGACAGTAAAAAAGGGCAGGGTACAACCTTTAGCATATTTTTACCCTGTGTTGATGGTTCAATGAGCAGGGTAAGCGATGATGCTAAGCTGGAGGTGACGGTCCAGTTTGAAGGCAAGACTATTCTGGTCATTGAAGATGAAGAAGATGTGCGAGACAGCCTTCATGATTTACTTGCCCGGCATGGAGTCCGGGTCCTGTTGGCTGAAAACGGTCGACAGGGGCAGACAATTATTCGTGAGCAGAATTCGGATATCATCCTCCTGGATCTGAATATGCCGATGATGAGTGGTGAAATGTTGCTCTCGGAGATGAAGGAAGAAACTGCTGATATCCCGGTGATTGTCATGACCGGTTAGCTTTTAGCCATTAGCTATTAGTTCAATGATTACAGCATGTTTACTATTGCAAACTGTCACCTGTCAGGTTTTATTGCTCATAAACGTAATGCCTTGATTTTTTAAAGCTAAACGCTGATCGCTTAACTTAGGTGGATATCAGTGGATGGAAATGCGGGGAGAATAATGTCGGCGATCATCAGAGCTTCTACCACCGAGCAACCATTTGATTTTGCTTCCTGTTATCATGTTTTTCAGCAGCAGGAAACGGATGCCACGGGGACGGTGGTTATCCATCATGGTAAAGTAAAATATCCGGGGAAACAGGTAGCGGAATTTCGCCAAGTGGTTTTATCCCCAATGATTGCGGATCCCGACGCCGCCCTGGCTGAGGTCGGGAGGCAGGCAGCTATAGAGTATGACCTGTTTCAGGTATTTATTGCTCATCGGTTGGGTGCTATTGGTCGGGGTGATGATGTGCTGCTGGTGATGGCATCCGCTGCTACGAGGAAGCAGGCTTTTGCCGGTTGTGCCTGGATAGTTGATGAGATTAAAAGGGAAAATATTATTCAACTGAAAGAGCGAATCTGATGATTGATCAATTTGAGCTGTTTCAGCCACCCGGCTGGGCTCGCAATCCTCATTTTCAAACCATTATCGCTAATCGAAAAATCCGCAGTTTAGGATCTAATCTCATGGCTTCCGTAGCCTTGGAAACGGTGATTGATGCCGGAAACGATATCCGCTTGCAGGGGTTCCACTCCTTTCATCTCGAAAATGGTGGAAAAGGACTGGCCATCCTGGTTCATGGCTGGGAAGGGAGTGCGGAATCAACCTATATCAAGGCACTGGGCAAGGTAGTTTTCCAGCAGGGCTATGATGTGTTCCGGCTGAATATGCGGGACCACGGTTCCAGCCATCACCTGAACCCGGGGTTGTTTAACGGGACCCTCTCGGAAGAATTTTTTCAAGCGGTCAAAAATATTGCCGCTATGGCAGCACCCCCAAACTGTTTCCTCATCGGCTTTTCCCTGGGAGGTAATTTTGCGTTGCGTTTTGGCCTGCATGCTGAGGTGGCTTCAGTTGGTAATCTTCAGCGGATTATCGGCATCAGCCCTTGCATGGATCCTTATAAAACCACCTGTGCCCTTGATCGACAAGCCTTCTATCGCTGGTATTTCCTGCGTAAATGGCGCCGATCATTGATGAAAAAGGAAAGTATTTTTCCGGAGTTGTATGACTTCAGTCGTGTATTTGCCGGTCATAATTGCCTAGAAATGACCCGGTTAATGATCGAGCAATATACTGATATGAGCGGTTATGAGGAATATTTTGAGCAGTACACCTTAACCGGCGGGGTGTTGGAGGATTTAACTGTACCGGTAACTATTATCACTGCTGCCGATGATCCTCTGGTTCCGGTCGAAGATTTTTATGACTTGCCGGATATTGACTGCCTGGAGCTGCTTATCCAACGCTATGGGGGGCACTGCGGATTCATAGATCAAGTACCATCTGGCTGCTGGCATGAAAGGAAGGTCTGTGAATTGCTGGCAGAGATTGAGAAGAAAGAAGCCCAAAATGCGTGAAATAGTTTTGGATACGGAAACTACCGGGATCTCGGCCAAAAATGGCCACCGGATTATCGAAATTGTTTGTCTGGAACTTAAAGGTGGCCAGCCCAGAGGGGGCGCAATATTGTCAGCGTTTCTCCATTGATCGTTCCGGCTGTAGCCGGCATGGGGCGCTCATTGACTGCCAGTTGCTGGCCCAGGTTTATGCTCACCTGAAAAGTTTTGTTCCTGCCAATCGCAGTCCCCTTTCTTGACAACCTCTTGCAGTGTTGTTAGGGTTTTAATAACAGAATCAACTTTCTGAGTTGCTCTAAAAACAGCCCTGCCTGTCGGCGGCCAAAACCGCCTGCCTGTCGGCAGACACGGCTATGAGCCAAGCCCGAACATCCCATGATGTATTTTTGGCAATGCAAGTCAGAAAGTTGAGTAACAGACATTCCGATGACGCTGATTATTTTTACTGATCTTGATGGAACCCTGCTGGACCGGGATACCTATTCATGGGAGCCAGCCCGGGCTGGCTTGGAGCGCTGTCGGCAATGCCAGGTGCCGGTGGTGGCAGTGACCAGTAAAACCCTGGCTGAAACCAGGATTCTGAGTGAGAAAATTAGTCTTGATCCCCGTTTTATTTTTGAAAATGGTGGCGGCATCTGCCTGGAGGAGGAGAAATATCTGGGCTTGGGAATCCCCTACGAAGACCTGAGACATGATTTTTCAATTCTGGCCGACCGCTTTCCACTGCGAGGCATGGGGGATATGAGTATTTCAGAGCTGGTTGAAATGACCGGTTTGACTCAGGAAGAGGCTTTGCTGGCCAAAGAGCGGTTATTCAGCGAACCTTTCTTATATGTGGGAGATGAATTGGCTAAGCTGGAAGCCGTGGCTGCTGGACAGGGGTTGCAAATTATCCGGGGGGGGCGTTTTTATCATTTGATGGCTGAGAAGCAATCAAAAGGGAATGCGGTTCAAAAGTGGGTGCAACAATGGGGGGGGGGATTTACTCAGCCCTTGTTTACTGCGGCGTTAGGGGATAGTCCCAACGATTTTTCCATGCTGGCCGTGGTCGACCATCCTTTCCTGGTGAGACAGAAAAATGGCCGGAGTGCATTCTGTCCCCTGGAGGCAATAGTGAGGACCAAGGCTGTTGGACCGGCTGGCTGGTCGGAAGCTGTTATTCAATTGTTGGATAATCTGCCTGATGCCTGTCGGGCAGGGAAGGAGAGTGAGAATGTCTGATTTTATTCAGAACAGTAAAATCACCAACCTGCAAATGATCCATAAGCGGGCCTTGCCCGATATTGAAAGTGAGATTGAAGTTTTTTCCTATGATCGTAAAATTACCCTGCTGTTGCCATCCCTGTATTCAGAGTTTACCGGCGAAGCCATGCCCAGGATTGTGAAAAGCCTGGAAACTGTACCTTACATTCATCGCCTGGTTTTGTCCCTGGATCGGGCCAGTGAAAAGGAGTTTGAAACAGTTAAAAAGTTATTTCGTGGTTTTCCCTACGATGTCCAGATAATCTGGCAGGACAGTCCGAGAATTATGGCTCTTTATGACTACCTGGAGAATCAGCAGTTTTATATCGGCTATCAGGGAAAAGGCAGGGGGGTTTGGTTTGCCATCGGTTATATTTTGTCGAAGAAAGATACCAAGGTCATCGCCCTTCACGATTGTGATATCGTCAATTATGATCGGGGCTTGCTGGCCAGGCTGGTGTATCCGCTGGTGAATCCATCGTTGGTCTATGAATTCAGCAAGGGATATTATTCCCGGGTCAGTGATTGCCAGTTGTATGGGCGGGTTACCCGGTTGTATCTCACCCCGATTTTACAGGCCTTAAAGAAAATTTTCGGGTCCCGGGATTTTTTTGAGTTTCTTGAAAGCTTTCGCTATATCCTCAGTGGTGAATTTGCCATCCGCACCGATATGGCCGCTAAGCTTCGGATTACCCCTGACTGGGGTCTGGAGATTACTACCCTGGGAGGAGTCTACAGCCTGGTAACTCCGTCCCGGGTTTGTCAGGTTGAATTGTTGGCGAATTATGAACATAAACACCAGGAAATTAAACAAGGTCAGGATCCGGAAAGTGGTCTCAGTAAAATGGTGATAGATATTACCCGGGCACTTTTTCGAATCCTTTCTCAGGATGGTATCGTGTTTACGCCGGCAGTCATCCGGTCTTTAAGGGTGACCTATATCAATTTTGCCCGGGTGAATATTGAAAAATATGATGCCTTGGCCAAGCTCAATGGTCTGCGTTTTGAACGCCATGAAGAAATTTCAGCGGTTGAGCAGTTTTCCGCTGCGTTGACCATGGCTTCTGAGCGTTTTATGGAGGATCCCATCGGGACGCCGTTGATGCCTGGCTGGCATCGGGTAATTTCGGCGGAATCTGACTTTGGCAACCGTATGGTCGAGGTTATAGAGGCTGAAAATCGATAATAAAGGGAGGGATGATTATGCAGGTTCTGGTGCTATACTATTCCAAAGGGGGAAATACCCGCCAGCTTGGGGAAAAAATTGCTGATGGTGTACGGTCAACCGGAGTGGAAGCAGTTCTACGCTCAACGGATGAGGTCAATAAGGATGATTTTTTGCAATCGGCCGGGATTATTGCCGGTTCCCCGGTTTATTTTGGGGTCATGGCGGCCGAGCTGAAACGGATATTCGATGAATTTGTCGGAATCAGGAAAAAAATGGAAAATAAGGTGGGGGCAGCATTTGCCACCGGTGGCCACGTTACCGGTGGAAAAGAGACCACCATCATGTCTATTCTTCAGTGTATGTTTATCTATGGGATGATTATTGTTGGCGATCCCATGAGTGCTTCGGGCCATTATGGAGTGGCCTCGGTGGGGGCTCCGGATGATACTGCGGCTAATGATGGTTTTGAACTGGGACGACGGGTAGCGGAATTATGCCAGAAATTAAAATGAGAAAGTAAGAAAGAGGGAAAGTAGGGGGCATCCATGATATTCGGTATTTCTTAAAAGAAACGTCGGATATCATGGGTGCCCCCTTTTTTGTGGTGAATAATGTCTGTTGTTTTTGGTCGTTGCTATGATTATGAGTCCGGGAAACTAAAAGATTGCCTGCAGGATCTGATTTCCTCCCTTGGGATTGAACAGTTGATTTACACTGGTGACCGGGTATTGATAAAGCCGAATCTCATTGCTCCCCGGCCAGTGGTTGATGCCGTCTGTACCCATCCTGCAATGATCCGGGCTCTGGCCATGATCATTCGGGATTGTGGTGGCCAGCCGTATATTGGTGACAGCCCAGGCTATGCTTCGCTGGAGCGCTGCCTGGCTGGAAGTGGGATGTAAGCGGTTGTTGATGAACTGGGAATAAAGGTAGTTTCTTTCAAGACGCAGGTGGTGGTAAGTCGTCCTGAAAATCGGATCCTGAAAAGATTTCAGCTGGCCGGCCCGGGCAATGAAATTTATTGACCGTTCAGTGCGGATTGATTATAAAGCCTGCATTCGTTGTTATTGTTGTCATGAACTGTGCCCCTATGGAGCTGTGCGGATGAAATGGGGATTATTAAGGTAATCCTAAATTGAGCGGTTAGCTTTTAGCCGTTAGCTATTAGTTCAATGATTACAGGATATTTACTATTACAAACTGTCACCTGTCAGGTCTTATTGCCCATAAACGTAATGTCTTGATTTTTTAAAGTTAAACGCTGATAGCTAATTGCTAATCGCTTAACTTAGGGTAATGAAATGGATATAACCAAACTTCATTGTATTGATCTGGATCAGCCCCAGCTGGAAGGATTTACCAAATTTATAAGTGCTTGGATATACCAAGGGGATGACTGTACCTTGCTGGTGGATCCCGGTCCCTTTTCATCCATTCCTGTGCTGCTGAAAGGGTTGGAACGATTGAGTATTACCAGGCTTGATTATATTTTATTGACCCATATCCATATTGATCATGCCGGGGGAACAGGAAAATTGCTGGAGTATTTCCCTGAGGCACAGATTATTTGCCATCCGGAGGGGATTAAACACCTGGTGAATCCTGATAAACTCTGGCAGGGATCATTGAAAGTCCTTGGAAAGATGGCTGAAGCCTATGGGGAGATTTTTCCGGTTCCAGCCGCCAATATCAGTTTTTCAGAACATATCGGCGATCTTGACCTACAGGCAATTCTGACCCCCGGACATGCTCAACACCACCTCTGCTTCTGCTATGAGGATTTGTTGTTTGGCGGGGAAGTTGTTGGAGTGCGCAGCGAGGTTGGCGGGGGAATATACATGCGACCGGCAACCCCACCACGGTTTATTTTGGAAGTGGCGCTGGAATCCATTGATCGGGTTATGTCCTTAACTCCCCGGTACCTGGTTTTTGCCCATTATGGCCTGGTGGAACCAGCCATGGAGTACCTGAAAATCGGCCGCAATCAGTTGCTGCTCTGGGTGAAAGGGGTGGAAATCACTGCCGCCCAGGGGATGGATGAGGGAATGGAGGAGCGGCTGTTTGACTGGCTGGTGGATCATGATCCAGTATATCGGCGGATCAACCAGCTGCCGCCGGCTGTTTTTGCCCGGGAACGGTATTTCCTCAAAAACACCATGAACGGTATGCTGGGTTATCTCAAAAATCGACAATAAATTGGGTGACACCCTTTTTTGCTGCTTCCTTGATCAGTGAGGGGGTGGGGAAATCGGGAAATCCCTGGCTGAGGTTGACGCCATTATATTGCCGGCATAACATGGTCATGCCCCGGATGACGGATTCTTCAAACTGAGAAGCCTTGAAAGATTCAGGAATATTCATGCTGGAAATAATCCCCTTACTTTTTTGGTTATCGGGCCCGGAAGCCCGTCCCCGATCTGCCGATTATCAACCTTGACAATCGGCATAGCATCCATGGTGGTACTGGTGATAAAAACTTCATCAGCAGCGAATAATTCATCCAGAAAGCAGGTTCTGCAGCTGACTATGAGCCCGGTTTGCCGGGCTCGATCAATGATATATTGGCGGGAAATACCGGGAAGAATATAGTTGTTCAGCTCCGGGGTGGAAATGGTTTTGTCTTTAACCAGAAAGATATTGGCAGCACAGGCTTCATGAATTTCCCCCTTTGCCGAGATGAAAAAGGCTTCCTGACAGCCCTGCTGGTGCGCTCGCTGTTTCATTAAAATATTAGGTAACAGGGCAATGGTTTTCAGGTAGCAGCGATTCCAACGCATTTCCTCGGCGGTAATGGCCTGCTGTCCCTGACTGAAGAAGCTTTCATCGTACTGTGGCCGGGGTCGAAAGGTCATGAGCATGTTGGGTTCCAAGGGTTCTGGATAGCTGTGGTGTCGGGGCATGATGCCCCGAGTGAGCTGTATGTAAATCATCGTATCCTGGAATCCTGCCCGTTTGATTCCTTCATCGATGATTGTCGGCCAATTTTCATAGGATGGTGGCAGGGGAATGTTGATTCCCGCTGCACTTCGCTCCAGGCGTCTGAAGTGCTCAGGCATGAGGAATGGGCAGCCGTTCCTGGTGCAGATAACTTCATATACCCCATCAGCAAACGTATACCCACGGTCATTGATGGGAATGCAGGCTTGCTCCATGGGAATGAACTCATTATTGATATAGGCTATGTCTGCCATTTCCCCCTCCTGGTATGTATCTTGCGTCTTGATGTAGTTGTACTATTGATCTTTGCTGGGGCTGTGGGAACCGTTAGAATACTAGATTAAATCATGGTGATCAGTCAAGGAAAAGATAATTTTTCTGAAATTCCAATATAAGGTCTTATATTTTGTCAATTGAAGTTACTTCAGGCGCTTTTTTGCGCTCGATTGCCTGTTTTTTCAACGGCTCATTACACTGAAATTGCCAAACTCGCCTGTCGGGACAGTTTTACAAACTGTCCCACATTAGGTCAATTTCTGTGCTCCATTTGCCGGAAAAAACAACGGGCTACCCTCACGATGTCGTGCCGGAAGTAACTTCAATTGGACATCCTGCAAAAGTTTTCTTATATCGAAATTTCAGTAATTTTTAAATGTAATGATTTTTTTCAGATAATGGTGTTTTTTTGTTGACTTTTTCTTGCAACTTAATTACAAGATAACAACTGATTTGTCTACGGCTCATTAAAGCGGCATGTTGTTATGACGTTTTGTACCGATGCAGACTGATTCAGAGTAACCTAAGTAGGAGGACAGGAAATTGGCAGAAGGAACAGTAAA
>Ga0307991_1000310_pt1 | contig 36087 bp, 32 predicted proteins | sample EllFjometagen131_FD_203146 | JGI IMG/M metagenome (GOLD analysis project Ga0307991, IMG submission 203146) | Marine microbial communities from Ellis Fjord, Antarctic Ocean - #131 | ecosystem: Environmental > Aquatic > Marine > Unclassified | place: Southern Ocean | collected 2014-10-08 | reverse complement strand
TCACTTTGAATGAAACATCTTCCAAAATCGGATGTCCTTCATCATAATGAAAACTCACATTTTCAAATTCAATTTTACCATCGATTTTCTCTTTGGAGATTCCTTCATCCAGATCTTCGATAGGTTCATCCAGAATTTCCTGTATACGTTCAATGGAAACCAGAGCTTTTCCCATATCGGTAAGTACTCTTCCCAATTGACGTACTGGCCAGAGCAGCATTCCCACATAAGAAGTGAAAGCCAGTAATGTTCCCAGAGTAATGATCCCATTTGCAGCCCAGTAAGTTCCCAAAACAGTTACAGCAATTATCTGAGTGAGACTGAGTAAATCTGAAACAGACCAGTACCAGGCTAAAAGTCGGATCAATCTGTATGTAAGATCGCGATATTCCAAGTTCTTTTCATCAAATTTATCGATCTCATATTTTTGTCGGGCAAAAGCACGAACAACTCTCACACCACTCAAGTTTTCCTGCAATACTGTGGAAAGTCTTCCTTCCGACTCATCCGAAGCTTTGAAGGCTACCTTTACTTTCATGAAGAAAATTACTGCGAAAGCAAAAATGAATGGAACCAATGAAAGCGAGATTAAAGTCATTTTCACGCTCATGGGTAACATAAAGGAAAGCGCAAAGAACAGCATAAATATTGCTCTTCCCACTTCCACCATCTGCATGGACAAAAAGCGTCGAATGGTTTCTACATCAGATGTACAGCGCTGGATCAAATCTCCAGTTTTGGCTTTCACATGATAATCAAAAGGCAGATATTGCAAATGATCATACACTTTATCTCTGATCTTTCGAGCAATGGACTCAGAAGCTATTGCCGACCACTTTCCTTTGAAGAATAGAAAAATTCCTCGGGATAGTGTGAGTAAAATTAGAATAATACTGCACATCCACAAACTCTTTTCCAAAACTGTTTTTCCACCCAGAAAATTAAAGATCTCTGTAAATAATGGCTGCAGCCAGCCACTGGTTTCTATTGGTTTAGTACCAATTATTGAATCGATCGTAACACGCAATACCAAAGGCCAGGCGAAGCGAAGGAATATTGCTGCACCAACAGCCAAGATCGAGAAAACATACAACGATCTATTGCCTTTCATAAAATTCCAAAGTATTCTTAATTTCTTCATAATAATCTCAACTATTTATTTAATTACTTATTTTTCTTCTTATTGATAATAAAAAAAGCTCGCGGGTTTTCCCACGAGCTTCCGTATCAATATTTCTAGATACAAAAATGGTGAGATAGCCCTTAATAAGGAACCAATCCCACCAATAAGTGGCTGATTTCTCAGCCTATATATTTTTCAGCCGTTTATAGGCCTACGAACAAAGACGTATTTGGTTTTTACAGGATTGGTTTCCTGTTAGGCAGAAGTACCTTGAGGTACTCTGTTTTTAAAATATCTGATCATGAAAACCTCCTCATATTTATTTGTGTAGATTTATAATTATTTCACACAGCGACTTTTTTTCATTTTATATTTATATCAGTCAAGTTTTTTAATAACTTTTTTTTATTAATCATTTTAATTCATGTAAAATATTTACCGATAATCCATTGTCATTAAATGAGTTATCCTCTATAGAGAAATTATCTCATTTGATCCCTGAGCTCGAGCTATCTGCATTGAAAGCCAGATATTCGCTTCTTGTACATCAGAAAATTCTTTACTAGAGCAGAATGATTCGTCATTGGCATAAAATCTCCAATAAACTTTATTATTATCCTCACTATGAAGGATATCCATTCTAAATAAATTTTCGATATTCACAAAATTGTTTTTTTTCACTTCTATAATAATCATTCTATTCTCCTATCCCTTTTATTTAAATCTGGTTAACTAATCTTTATCAACAATAAATAACCCATCAGCAATGTCATTTCCTTTATCTTTCTTTGAAATTGGAATATGTATGTCCATTTGTGAATCTTTCTCCCCAAATTTGAACCTTGAATCATACCATTCGATCTCGTCTGCTGCAATTAATTTATATTCACTTTCCAGTAACCATTTATCATAAATATAATCATAAGTCTCACTAAGAGTTTCCAATGATCCCATATGAGTAAACACAGCTATAAGCTGCTTAGGTATCTCATGATATTCCATTCCTTCAGGAATAATACTATCATCTTTAACAACTTTACATACTAAATAATCAAACTTGGAATTTTCATGTAATTCTATTCCAGTATCATTTAAACAAATACCAAGAGAACAGTCTGGAACAGCGATTTTATCTAGTTCATTCATCCTATCAATAAAATCACTCCATAGTTGTGAAATGCGATTCTCCTCGATATTTGTGTGGATCTTCATCCCTACCACTCTTAACATTTCTCTTTCTGTTATTATTACTTTCATTTTTTAACCTTTTCTTAATCTTCACTTATAAAAAACTGTTTCCTAATTCCTTTGTCAAATGAAATTCCCTGTAAAAAAAATTATTCTTCATTATTCTTATAAGTACGTTGACTTTGATGATTATTTTAGCAGGGTATGCAACAATAAAATAGATAAACAAATTGACATTCTAAGGACAGGAATAGAAATTCTAACAAAATATGGATTTAAATAGTAACTCACCCTGCTGTCCCTCTCTTGCATTAAGAGAGGGAACATAAGAGTAGCAGAAAGTCTAAAGAAAAACATTGTCATCCTGAGCGGAGTCGAAGGATGAGTAGTATTATAAGATAATAAAAGAAAAAATAGATAGATATGGAGGAAAAATGCTGTCATTTGAAAAATTAGTCGAAAGGGAGAACCTGCAAATTCGTGAGAATTATTTAAGTTCTTTAGAGAAGATAAAAACGATCAGGTCAGAAGTTAAGGATAGTGAAGACAAATATAAGAAGTATTTATTTGCAATCGCTGATAAAGTCCTGTTCTTTGCAGAATTTGAGCAGGAAGTAACAAATGATTTTTTTAAACAGAATTCTTTGGAAGAATTAAAGCAGACGAATCATGATTTCTTTAATGAAGTAATGCCGCAAAACTATAACAGCAGTTATGCTGATCCGGCTTATTGTGTCAGAATTTTTGGAGAAAAATTCGGTCCTCTATTCTCATCCTATTACATCAATTATAGAAATTATGTTACTTTTTCATTTCAACATATGCAGTATTATATGCTGAGATGGAACAACGTTTTTATTAATGTATTTGAACTGTTCAAGGCTGGAATCCCAATCCTTGATGATTGCAGGAAATTGATGCTAAGTGAATTCAAGCAGATTACAGTAGAAGACTCGATCCTGAATTTCACAAAAAGTTATGGTCCGGATAATGTGATGTATCGTGACATTGTGATGAAAGCTGACCTGAATGATCCACGCTATCTTTATCAATACGGAAAACACATTGGTTCTAATGAATTTCAGACATCAAAATTTCTTAGCAGCTACCCGGATGAGAAAATTGAAATTCTGGCAGATTCAATAGCAAAAGCCTTTATTCGTGGATATGATCTGGCTAAAAAAGATCTCTCTATTAAAAAAACTTTGAATATTTATTATCATCTCGGACAGGAAAAAATTGCAAAAGCAATTGCCAAATACATTGAAAAATATGATTTGAATGTTCTGTTTAATATGGTGTTCACCACTTCTCCAAACAGGCAGTATGGCTATGATCACCGTTTTGACAGTGCTCTTTATCTTGATAAAGAAATGGTAAAAAAACATTCTGAAATATTAAAATCAGCAACATCAAATTGTGGAAGTTTCTTAAAGGAATTCGCAGGTCCAATCTACTTTGATACATTTGGAGAAAAAGCATTTTCACCAGTTAATAAACCTGAATGCTTGAAACTGTCACCGGAACAGCAGAAGTTTTCTCAACAAATAAGTATTCAACGCAGCCAGATAATGGATAATTACATCTCACGTAAAACAACAAGTTTTTGCATTGTCGGTTTTCCATTACCGGAAATTGGAGATAAATTTGAAGAGATCTTTGAAGAGACAAATGCGATCAATATGATCGATACGATCCATCACGAAGATATTCAGCAGCACATTGTTGATGCCCTGGATAAAGCAGTATATGTTCATGTGAAAGGGAAGAACGGCAACCTTACTGATATAAAGGTTAAAATGCAGGAGCTCAAGGATCCATCTAAACAAACTAATTTTGTGAATTGCGGGGCAGATGTGAATATCCCAGTGGGAGAAGTCTTTACCTCGCCTACACTGGCCGGAACAAATGGAGTTCTGCATCTTAAAGAGACATATTTGAAGCAGCTTAAATTTGTAGATCTGAACCTGAAATTTAAAGATGGATATGTGCATGAATACAACTGCGGCAATTTTGAGAAAGAAGCAGAAAACCGGAAATATATTGAAGAAAATCTTCTCTTCCCGCATAAAACATTACCTATTGGTGAATTTGCCATCGGAACAAATACGAAAGCTTATGTGATGGCGCAAAAATTTAATATTCTCTCCATCATGCCGGTTCTTATTGTAGAAAAAATGGGACCGCATTTCGCCATTGGAGATACCTGCTTCAGTTGGGAAGAAGATGCTGCCGTTTTTAATCCCATTGATAATAAAGAGATCACAGCACGCGATAATGAGAGAAGTATCCTGCGTAAAGAAGATCCAGCTAAGGCATATACAAATTGCCATACGGATATCACCCTGCCTTACGAAGATCTGGATTTCATCACTGCTGTTACTAGTGAAGGTGATAAGATAGACATTCTCCGTGACGGCAGGTTTGTAGTTCCTGGCACAGAAGAATTGAATGAACCCCTTGATAAATGGGAGGAAAAATGAAAAAAGTAATATTCGTTTTTGTATTAATTGTTGTATTCTATCTTAATGCATTTGCCTGCTCGATGTTCACTAAAACAGTTGATGGAAAAACATTAGTAGGGAACAATGAGGATTGGAAAGATCCAAATCCGGTTATCTGGATTCAGCCGGGTGAAGATGAGAAGTTTGATTGTATGTATGTTGGGTTTGATGACTATTTTCCGCAAGGCGGGATGAATGAAGTCGGACTCTGTTTTGATGGCTTCGCTACGAAATCAAAACCCATTACCAAGGCAGCAGGTAAACCGGGATTTCAGGGAATTTTGAACACACACATAATGGAAACCTGCAGCACTATCGATGAAGTGATCGCTGAATTTGATAAATATAATCTGCAATTTTTAGATGGTGCAATGCTAATGTTCGTAGATAAAACAGGTGATGCTGTCATAATAGAAGGTGATGATTATATCCGCAAGAGTGGAGATTTCCAAATTGTAACTAACTTCTATCAATCTGAAGTGAAAGAAGGAGAAAAGACTGGTTGTAGACGTTATGATAACCTGCTGGCTCAATTACCGGAATTAAAAGTTACAATTGACGATTTTGCTCAAGCTTTAGCTACAACACATCAGGAAGGAAAATATCCAACTCAATATACAAATATTTTCGATCCCGATAAATTGGAAATGTATCTCTACAGGTTTCATGATTTTTCTAATTACGTGACATTCGATTTTAAAGAAGAGTTAAAGTCAGGCAGACATGTAATAAAGATGAAGGATGTTTTCCCCTGGCTAATTGCCTATGATGATTTTGTGAACCTGTCAAAGACTCTTGCAATAAAATTACACGAATTAATTGATCAGGATGGATTGGAAACAGCAATGGACGCATATCCCGTTTTGAAAGAGAAGAAAGATATTGTTTATTGGTATCCCGTTATTGAAGCTGAAATAAATGAATTGGGATACACTTATTTAGCGAATAAAAAAATAGACGAAGCAATCTTCATTTTCAAGATCAATGTTGAATATTTCCCGGAAAACTGGAATTGCTATGATAGTTTAGGTGAAGCTTATGTAAATGCTGAAAAATTAGAACTGGCGATTACAAATTATGAAAAATCGATAGAATTAAATCCCGACAACGAAGGTGGAAAAAAGGTATTGGAAAGAATAAAAGGTGAATTAGAAAAAAAATAAATTGTGAATAATTTTGAAATTAGGGTAAGTTCTGAATTCGGGGAGCTGATAGTAGAACTGAAGGAGAAGTATACGAAGTTTGATTGATTAGCTAATTTACTACACACCCGCAAATACTATTCTTCTTGACATTTAGTTACACTTAATCAAATTTTTCTTGCATTAAAAAATTAGTACAAAAGGAAAACTATGAAAGCTCAAAAATTATCAACTTTATTAGAAAAAAATTAATAAATGAAATATAGTAAATATCATAAGAATAATATATATAAAATCCATAATTTGGATGCTCGTAAAATCAATTCTGTGCTTACTGAGAAGATTGTTGATGTAACAATTACATCACCACCATATTTTGATATGAAAGATTATGGTTCAGAGAATCAAATCGGATATGGACAACAATTCGATGAATATCTAGAAGATATAAAGAAAGTGTTTAAAAATGTATATAACATAACTAAAGAAACTGGTTCCTTGTGGATTGTTATTGATACATTTAAGAAAGAAGATAAAATAATTCCATTACCTTTTAGAGTAGCTGATAAACTTGATGAAATTGGTTGGAAATTACAAGATATTATAATATGGAATAAAGATAAAACAGTGCCATGGGTAAGAAAGGGGCAAACAAAAAATAAATTTGAATATATTCTCTTTTTTGTAAAAAATCCAAAGAAGTTCAAATATTACAATGATCGTATTAGACAATACGATACTAAGCATTTAAAGAAATGGTGGATTAGATATCCTGAAAGATATAATCCAAAAGGAAAGTCTGCAGAAGAGGTTTGGAATTATCCAATACCAACACAAGGTTCCTGGGGCAAAGGGTATGTAAAGCACTTCTGTCCGTTACCAACTGATATGATAGGTAGTATGATTAAATTAACATCAGATGAGACTGATGTTATATTAGATCCATTTGCTGGAACAGGATCTGTCCTCGTGCAAGCAGTTTACATGAAAAGAAAATATATTGGATTTGAGCTAAGTGAAGAGTATATTACACGATTTAATAAATACTTAAAAGAAACAATTAGGGAAGGATCAAACAATTATAATATACTGAATGATACAGAATCTCAACAAGAGAATTTTGAAGAAACAATTCTTAAACTTAGAGCATTAAAGTTTGCTAAGGTTTTAAGAAATAACTTAGATAAAGACGTAATCAAATTTATTAGAGCAATTCATGTTGAAATTTTAGATGAAGAAACTACCCAGCCACATAAAATTATAAGAGTTGCATATACTTTTCTAGTTTCTAATCATATTAATGAAGAAAAATATAAAGACAAAATAGAAATTCTTAAATTACAAATATTCAATCATATCTCGGAAAATCCATTGTCAAAATTTGGAATTGAACCAATTGTCATTTTAGAAAAAGATAGAGATATTTTTGTAAATAGAATTTCATCAAAGAAGCATTTTAATTATACAAATAGAATTACACATAAATATAGTAGTATATTTGATGGTAATTTAAAAGATTTTTCAATTATTAGTTCAATTAATTTGGATATTAATGAGAAGGATTTTGAGTAATGAGACGAAGAAGAAGATTAACTCAACTAGAAAAAGATCAAAGAAAATTCAGAAAATCAATTCTATCAATTTTTCGAATGATGGATTTTACTCACCTTAGAACAGTAGATGTCACTGTAAATTTTGGTGGTCAAGATGGTGAGATGGATTATGTGTTTCTATACGAAAATATAATAATAATTTGTGAAGATACTGTAGGTCAAACGAACAATGATCATTTACGAACAAAAAAATTCTTCTATCAACAAATACTTAATAACCGAAACGATTTTTTAGGATGGTTAAAAAATAATTATGCGGAAAAATTTGAGAACTACAGAACTTATACAAATGCTAGATATAAAATGTTTTATGTCTATATTCATAAATTTTCTATAGATTTGGATACAAAATTACTTTTCCCAAATTTTAGATTTATTGGCAATAGAGATTTAATTTATTTCAATAAATTATCCAAAATCATCAAGAAGACATCACGTAATGATTTTTACAAATTTCTTAATCTAAATTTAAATGATATTGGCCCTGCAAATGCAGTTGCTGGTGATAATACTATTGATACTGCTGTAATTTTGCCAGAAGAAAGCTCAGGTTTTCCTGAAGGTATAAAAATTATTTCTTTTTTAATTAGTGCTAAAGATATGATGGATTGTGCTTATGTTTTAAGAAAAGAGAATTGGGAAGTTGGGGCTGAACTTTATCAAAGATTACTTATTCCGAATAAAATAAAGAACATAAGGAAATTTATTGCGGAAAAACAAAAAGTATTCCTTGATAATGTAATTGTATCTCTTCCTGAAAATGTAACCCTATATAGAGTGGAAAATAATAGAGAGAATATAGTAAACCAAGAAAACCTTGATCAAATCGAAAATTTGAAAATGCGATTTCCCAAAAATATAAATTCAATTGGTATTATTGATGGTCAACATAGGATATTCGCTCATTATGAGGGTACTGATAATTATGAAACAATCATATCTCAACTAAGAGAAGATAGACACTTGTTAGCTACTGGTGTACTATTCCCACAAACGTTTAGAGAACAAGAAAAAGTAAAAATTGAAAGTGAAATATTTCTTCAAATAAACTCAACTCAAAAGAAAGTTGATCCTGCGCTTCTTCAACATATTGAATCTATAAAAGATCCTTATTCATCTTTAGGTATAGCAAGAAAAATAATTGTTTCACTTAATAAAAGAGCTCCATTCTTGGATAAATTTAAATTGTATTCTTTTGAAACTAAAAACATTAAAACACCTTCAATTATTAAATGGGGTTTGAAAGATCTAGTTGATATGGATATTGAGAGAGAAACGTTATTTAAATATTGGCAAAAAGACAATAAAGATATCTTATTAGAAAATGAATTTGGTGTTGAATATGAGGCATTGTTCGACGAATATATTCAATTCTGTGTATCATCTATTTCTCAATTCTTCAATGCAGTCAGATCTAATTTCACTGACTTTTGGATTTTAGATCCTTCAAGCAAATTACTAAAAGTCACAGCATTAACAGGCTTTTTAATTAGTTTTAGAAAATCTCTACCAATTTACAACGAAGTCAAAGGTTATCGTTTCTATCGAGAAAAGATTTCTCATTTAACTATGGATTTTAGTAAAGATGGTTTTACATATATTTCGAGTCATTGGAATAGATTTGGAGAGGAAGTCGAAAGACAATGTTGGACTCACTAAAAAAATAGTTTATTCATGAAAATGAAAGAAGATAATATAGTATATCATAAATTTATTAACTACAAGTGGAATAGTGATTTTAGTACAAATAATGTTTTACTAAATACACCATATGATCCTGAAGTATTATTTATTGGTACATTTAACCATGGTTGGGATTGGAATCCAGCTGATTTCTTCTACGGAAGAAATATGTATATGTGGCCAATTCTTGGAAATTTATTTCTCCACAATTCAAATCATTTCACTTCTCCACGTACAAACAAAAATGATAATCCTACATTAAATCAGATTTTTGATATTTGCAAGCGTGGTAAAATTGCTTTCACTGATATTGTCCTTAAGACAAATCTGAATATCTCGATTATACAACAGAATGAATCAGTAATCGTAAACGGAAATTACAATTGGGATACATACTCTGATTCTCATCTAAACTTTATGGGAAGTCAAGGTTGGCTTGTGGACAATGTTCAAAATATTATTGATTTCATCAATATTAACAAATCCATAAAGCACATTTATTTTACTTTCAAATCAGGTAACTGGTTGGTGGAAAAGATGCAACAAATTATTTCAAGTACGAATACTGCTACATCTGCTTCTATATTCACCCCTACAGGTCAAGGTTTTAGGCGAAACTTAACAAACTACCCAAATAGAGCTTGGTCAATTTGCCATTGCTGGGTTTGGAACAATTTGCCTAATGGCGTACCAATTAATAAACAAGATTACGGTCATCTTGATCATGAATGGTTAAGAAATTGCGGTGTAAATCCAAATGATTTCTAATATATATATAATATTTTGAAATGAAATGGAAGCTAAGAAAAGTATTGATAAAATGAAAATGGCTCGAAATCAGTTTATCGAGCCATATTATTAAACTTAATAATCCAGGAATTTCCAATATACTGTAAGGAATGGATTTTGGAAGTGGAACCCTATTCTTAAAGTATCGTTAGGTGTGAATGTAACACCGAAATCAAAGTCAAAAGGCTTCCTTTCTCCCATATAACCTGCCTGTACGAAGTCATGAGTGAAATAGTTTTTTATAGATTCTCCCAGGGTAAGATAGCGATTTCCGGGATCATAATAGACAATACTGATAAATTTAATTCTTTTACTCAAGTCATAATCAAAACCGGCAAAGGCTCTATATCCAGAGCGAAGAGGGAAGAGTCTAAACACTCCAGATTCTTCGAGGGAAAAGAATGAAGAGTGTCTCAGAAAGACGGAGTGTTTATATAAGGATTAATTTATCGTCATCCTGCCTGCCACGTCGAAGCTTAGCGTAGACGGGACGAGTTTCGCACTTTGCTATCCATCAACACTGTCATCCTGACGAGTTTTGCACATTGCTATCCATCAACATCGTCATCCTGACGAGTCTTGCACGTTGTTCTCCATCAACATCGTCATCCTGACGAATCTTGCACGTTGTTCTCTATAGGAAGGATAGACAATGTATCTCATAAATTCCTGGCTCTTCGTTAAGAGTTTCAGCAAGAAGACTCCTCAGAGTGACGGAAAGAAAAATATCGTCATCTTACTTGCTTAAAATTAATCTTGACACTTTCGACCGAAATACGGTATTGGTCGAAAAGTATAAGGATAAAAGAAATGGATATAAAGAAAAATAAGATCATAGAAGTGGCAGAACAGCTTTTTGCGCAGTTTGGTTTCTTTAAAACAACTATGGAAGATATTGCAAAAAAAGCTCATATGGCAAAATCCTCGATCTATTATTACTTCAAAAGTAAAGAGGATATCTTTGCTGAGGTGATCCGGCAGGATACATTTTTATTCCAACAAAAACTGGAAATAGCTGTAGCAGTAGCCGATACACCGGAAGCTAAGATCAGAGCTTATGTAACCACCAGGATGACGCATCTGCAGGATCTCAGTAAATTTTATTTAACTCTCACAGATGAGTATCTCGACCATTATTTTTTCGTGGAGGAAGTTCGGAAGAATTTCTACGAATATGAGAACAGGGTTCTGAAAAATTTATTGCTGGATGGTCAGGAGCAGAAGTACTTTGATGTGGATGATATCACCGTAATTTCCCGCATGATCTCAATTGCCATCAAGGGTTTGGAGTATCCCCTCTTTGTGGATAAAAATGGTTATGATCCTGTACAGGAGAGTAACGATATGCTGGATGTAATTTTTAAGGGTATCGAAAAACGTTCAAATATTTAATAAAATCGACTCAATATATAATAGTGTCGAAAAAAAAGTTTATAAGAGGTATCAAATGTTTCCAGAATTAAAAATTGGTCAGTTCACAGCACGGGTTCCCATTATCCAGGGTGGTATGGGAGTAGGAATTTCCATGTCTGGTTTAGCAGCTGCAACAGCAAATGAAGGTGGTATCGGTGTAATCTCATCTGTGGGTTTGGGTTTACTGGATAAGATGGATAGAAAGAACTATCGGAAGGAAAATTTAGTCTGTCTGCGTAAAGAGATCCGCAAAGCTAAAGCAATGTCGGATGGTGTGATCGGGCTTAATGTGATGGTGGCAGTATCCGATTATGATGATATCGTGAAAGCTGCTATTGAAGAAGAGATTGATATTCTTTTTTTGGGAGCAGGATTACCACTCAAAATGCCGGAAGGTATTTCCCTGGAAGATTTGGGATCGATAAGAACTAAGATTGTACCAATCGTATCTTCTGCCAGAGCCGCAAATTTGATCTTTCACAGTTGGGAAAAAAGGTTCAATCATATTCCTGATGCAGTTGTGGTGGAAGGGCCAAAAGCAGGTGGTCATCTTGGATTCAAAGTGGAACAGATCAGAGATCCGCACTATGCCCTGGAAAAATTAATACCGGAAGTTATCAAGATCATCGAACCATTCAAAAAACGTTATGGGAAAGATATTCCGGTAATTGCTGCCGGTGGCATCTACACTGGAGAAGATGTTTACAAGTTCCTGGAAATGGGAGCGTCCGGAGTTCAAATGGGTACGCGTTTTGTGGCAACTGACGAATGTGATGCTGATATAAAGTTTAAAGAGCAGTTTGTAAATTGTAAGCGAGAAGATATTGGAATCATTAAGAGTCCGGTTGGCCTGCCGGGAAGAGCCATAATCAATAAATTTCTTACAGATGTAACCTCAGGCATTAAAAAACCGTTTAGCTGTCCCTGGAAATGTTTAAAGACCTGTAAAATGAAACAATCATTATATTGTATTGCAGATGCATTGATGAAAGCAAAGATTGGAGATCTAACTAATGGATTCAGCTTTGCTGGTGTTAATGCCTACAGAATCAAGCAGATAGTTTCCGTTAAAGAATTGATGGATTCCCTTCAAAATGAATTTGAAGAAGCAGTTTCAAAATTACAGGGCAGAAAAATTGCAAATGTGATAAATTAGTTATTACTGATATTATTCAAGACGTGTCATTTTGATGCATCCGAATTGTTTTGTTCAATCTGCAAAAATAAAACGGCAATTATGTTATCCTTAAGTAGATTTCAAATCAAGTTAAGAATGACAACTTATTTTTGTAATTTTGTCATCCTCACGAAAGTAGAGATCTCAGAATAATAATGACTCGATTTAATTAAATCGAGTCATTTGCTTGAGAAATTTTATTGTACTTTTTATTATTTAACTTCCAAGAGTTCTACATCGAAAATAAGTGTAGCATTGGGAGGGATTATTCCACCTGCACCACGTTCTCCATAACCGAGATCAGCAGGAATGATCAAACGTACTTTATCACCTACTTTCATTAAAGCAATTCCTTCGTCCCAACCTTTAATAACTCTTCCCATTCCTAAAACAAAGCTGAATGGCTGATCTCTTTTTAGTGAAGAATCAAAAACAGTACCATCTTCAAGATAACCAGTATAATGCACATTCACAGTATTCCCTGCAGCAGCTTTTATACCGTTACCTTCCTTAACTAAAATATATTCCAGTCCCGATTCTGTTTTTGATTTTACTTTTCCTTCAATATCAAATTCTTCGATCTTAACAGGCGGTTTAATCTCTAGTAACTCAACCTCAAAAATCAGGGTAGCATTAGGTGGAATCATAGCACCGGCACCTCTTTCTCCATATCCCAGATTAGATGGTATCTTTAGTACAGCTTTATCACCAACATGCATTAAAGCGATACCTTCATCCCAACCTTTTATTACCATTCCAGCTCCAAGCTCAAATGCAAAAGGTTCGCCTCTATCTAATGAACTATCAAATTCTGTTCCATCTTCAAGTTTTCCGGTATAATGAACTTTAACTCTACTTCCGGCTGTAGCTTGCACTCCGTCTCCATTCTCAGTAATTACATATTCCAATCCGGAATCTGTTTTTGTGTAATTCATTTCTTCTCCTTTTGGAACACTAAATAAATTTATCGAAACTAATGTTACGATTATTATCAATATTATTGTTTTTTTCATTTTTTTCTCCTTTTTATTTTTTTATTCATTGAATGTTCTTATTTTGAAATATCCATTTTTGAAATTAATATTCTCAATATGTACAATTTCTGTTTTATCCTTTAGTAATTGCTGCAAGAAAAAAGTGATTACAGGATGCTCGTACTGAAAATACTGAAGAGTTTTAAACTTCTTAAAATGCAAATATTTATCTATTATCCAGTTTGTTTGAATTTCCAGAAATAACTTACCATTATTGTAATCTTTATAATTAATTTCCAGATCAACATTAACTGGAATTGGACGTACATTTTTATAACGAAATTTTATGCTTTCTCCTAAAATAACAATATTAGAAATAGAGTCAGGGATCAAATTATTAGCAATACAAATATCAATAATTTCTGAAATAGTTATCCTGATTTCTGCCATGACCTGCTCCTTTAATAATTTTCTAAGTAAATTTTTTTTAGTTAATATAATTTGCAAGAAAATAATCTTTAAATATTCGGATTTAACCTTTTTGTGTAGTAAATGATATCTTTGTGTTTTACATAGTCTTTATTATGAAAAAATATCATCGATGTTTCATTCCAATCTTCAATGAGACAGGCAAATATCTTAACATTATTAGAGAGAAAAAAATCTTCAGATTTTTTTATTAAAGAAGCGGCGATTCCTTTTCCTCTGAATTCTGGGAGAACCGCAAGCCGGTTGATCCATCCTTTACGACCATTATGGCTTGCAATGATCGCACCTGCAAATCTTTCATTTATCTCAGCAACAAAGAAACGGTTATTTTTTAACTTTAGTTGTCTTTTAATATTTTCTTCTGAATCTCTGCCTTCAGGTTTAAATGGAAGTGATGATTTGATCCAAATGTCGATTAGATTTACATATTCAGATGCGAGCATTTCCCTGATAATTAGATTATTATTCATATCATTTTAAATGTTTTGCAACAAATCGAAAAACACGATTAAAACTTTTGTCTACTTCTTTCTCAAGTTTTTTAGTAGGTGGGAATGGAATTACGTGATCATAATTGTAATTGAAATCCATTACTCTAACTTTTGTAGGGATTTTATTATCGGATCCTTTTAGTGTATTTAAAACTTCAGAAGGAGGTACTACCAAATCCTTTTTAAGAGCAATAGCAGAAATCTGTTTATGAAGTTCCCTGAATCGTTTTTCTCTGAAATTCTGCATTTTATGAAATTCCAACATGCTCCTAAAATATTTGCCCACAGGATGGAGATCACTGAAATAGTGTTGTAATCTATCATCTTTTTTAAGCTCTTGCTCAAATTTTTCTATATAGAAAGAATAAACTGAAATATTAGCTTCGCTATCCAGTATATATTTTGAAGCAGCGTTCATTCGATTCAGGGTAGGACCTCCACAGAAATTGAATAATTTAGATTTTGAAAGGTAACCGAATGAGTTTGTAAGTAGGAGAATATTCGCCAGAAATGAGCCGATAGAATAGGCGAAGAAATCTATGGAAGAATTCTTCTTTATTTGTGGATGTAGACCGGATCTAATTTCATGTATTAGCTGCATTACATCATAAAATGATTGTAGACCGGACCATAAGAATCTTTGCGGATGAAATTGCAATCTTGCACTAAGTGCAATATTGGCAAAGGATGAATTTGCAATGTTTGGAAATATCTCTTTCCTTTCTTTATTTGCAGTTCTCAAGAATCTAGGATCAATCCATTTAGCCGGAGTTCTATTCATATGAAAAGCGATAGGGAAGAGTATGATTTGCTTTCCAGTTTGTTCCATTAATTTATAAGCCCATGGTAGATATTTGCTCCAATCTTTTTCGTTAAGACCATGCAGAAGAATTATTGTACCATTAGTTTTAACCTTTTTTATTCTTCGCTTTCCTGTTTTTTTAGATTTTTTAACCTCAATAGGAATTAGAATGCTGTAATTGAAATTTATATTTTCCTTAATTTTAGAATCCGGGGTTTCAATAATTTCATTAAGATGAGGTGCTTTGAATTTGCTTGAGAGATCGTAAGTGGTTTTGAATTCAATATTATGCTCATTACATTGATATGTTTTTTCACCTGGTAAAAGTTTATGACTAAAAGATTCAAATGGAATATTAATTACACGTGTTCCCAGTTTAGGAATATCGATCTTTTCATTAATTAAGTTAAATTTGTTTTTTAATAGATTATAAATTTCTAAATATGTCATATGTCTCCAAAATTATTGAAAAATTAGTTTAGTTAATAAAGAACTAACGAGAGTGATAAGTAAGGCTGCAATTGCCGAAGTAAAGCAACCTCTAAGTTTGAATTTGGGTACAAGTTTGGAAACAATAAGCAGACAGAATCCATTAATAAAAAATGTAAACAAGCCAAAAGTAATAAATGTAATTGGGAATGAAATAAACTCCAGAACCGGTTTAATAGTAATATTAACTAAGGCTAATACAAGAGCAGCAATTATAGCTGCAAAAAAGTTATCTATTTCAAAAAGTCCTGTAAGACGTCCAACAGCATATATCGAGAAAGAGAGAATTAAAAAATAGAAAATTGTATCCTGCATTATCAGGTTACTTCCATTCTATTAATTTGAGAATTTCCTTAAGAAAGCTGGAATTTCCATTTGTCTATCAGGAAACACGCTTGTTTTTTCATCAGTACTTTTATTCAAATTTAAAGAACCAGATTTTCTTATTCTTTGCAATGTACTGTCAATATCTTCCGAATCATCTTCTTTATTATAAATTATAGTTTCACGTTCGTACACGGTTGTGTTAGGTGTATCAAGTCCGGTAGTGATAAGTGTTACTTTGATTTTTCCTTCCATAGCATTATCGATAATGATGCCTGTAATAATATCCCCATCATCACCAGTTTGCTTAACAATTTCATTTGTAATTAGTTCGAACTCATCCATTTTAAAATCTTTACCGGCTGTTATATTAATAAGAACACCTTTAGCATTTCCTATTGTAATATCCGAAAGCAAAGGATTATTCATAGCTTTTTGAGCAGCATCTACAGCCTTTTGGTCTCCATCTCCTAACCCTGATCCCATCATAGCTAGTCCGCGATTTTTCATTACAGTTTGGACATCAGCAAAATCTACATTCATATAACCACTGTAATGAATTATATCAGAAATAGCTTTTGCAGCTTCATACAAAATATTATCAGCTTTTTTAAAGGCGTCGATAACAGTCATGTCAGGGTAAATGTCAGTGAGTTTTTCATTTGGGATAACAATAAGTGTATCAACGTTTTCACGAAGTTTTTTTATTCCGTTTTCAGCGTTAATATTACGCTTTTTGCCTTCACTTCTAAATGGTCTGCTTACAATTCCAATTGTAAGAATACCCATCTCACGTGCAAGAGACGCAATAATAGGAGTTGCACCAGTTCCAGTTCCACCGCCCATCCCAGCAGCAATGAAAAGAAGATCTGTACCTTTTAAATTATTTTTAATATCCTCACGAGATTCTTCTGCGGCTTTACGCCCAATTTCTGGATTCGCACCTGCTCCAAGTCCTTTAGTTAATTCTCTTCCAAGTTGCAGTTTAACTTTTGCTTTTGATTTTTTCAAATCTACGATATTAGTATTTGCAACGGCAAATTCTAAGCCTTGTAAGTTATAATCAATCATCGTACCAACTGCATTACCACCTGCTCCTCCAACACCAATGATTTTTATATGTGTACCAAAAGGTATTTCGTCATGATTCAGGTCTAATTCCAACATATAACCTCCGAAAATATATCTTGTTTCTTAAAAATAATCTTTAAATGCTACTTTAATTCTTTGCCAGAAATTGGATAATGAACTCCCAATTTTTATACTATTTATTTTATTATCTCTACTTTTAAGTTCATCATAAACATAATAGAGAATACCTACGCTGGTTGCATATTTTGGATTTTCCAACCTATCTGTAGGCCCAGCTAATTTTGTTAAATATGGATAACCGATTTTGGTTGGCATATTAAAGATCTGGTCGGCAAGTGATGCACTATTAATTAGTAGAGAAGCTCCACCAGTAAGTACAAGTCCAGCAGTTATTAAATTAAGGTCATGGTGCTCGCTCAAAATTTTATATGCTCCTTCGAATATCTCACGCATTCTGGCTTCAATGATCTCAGTCATGTATTTCAATTTTTTCTTTTTTGATTCTCTACCACCAATTCCTTCGATCTCTATCAATTTATCATCAGGGACCTGCGATGAAAGTGAATTACCCAATTCTAGCTTAAGTTTCTCTGCATTTTGAGGTGAAGTATGTAATCCTACAGAAAGGTCGTGGGTTATATTTTTACCACCAATTGGAAGAACTGCACTGAATCTTATAGTGTCTTTGTAGAATATTGCAATATCAGTAGTTCCACCACCAATATCAATAATTATAGAACCCAATTCTTTTTCTACATCATCCAAAACGGAATGTGAAGAAGCTATTGGTTCCAGGTAGGTCTTTTCAACTTTGTATCCTGCTATCTCAATACACTTATTGATATTCCTAAGTGCATTGATATCTGCCATCACGATATGGACATGAGCAGAAAGATTGAAACCACTCATATTCACTGGGTTCATTATTCCGTCTTGGTCATCAATCTTATAATATTGAGGAATTGCATGAATAATTTCTAATCTCTCATTTCCTTGTTGTATTTTTACATTATTTTTGGAATTTGAAATAACGTTCTCTACATGTTGTTGATCTATATCACAAGGATGAGTACCGGAAGTTAAAGATATTCTTCCAATTGCGTTTTGGCTTTTAATGTGTTCTCCTGCAATTCCTACATAAATATTCTTCGCCTTAAAAGTTGCCATCTCCTCAGATTCAATAATAGCATCGCTCATAGATTTTGAAGCTTTCATAATATCCACAACAATACCATTGACCATACCATCGGATTTGCTTGTTCCTATACCTTTAACTTCTAACTTATTTTCTTCATTTATTTCTGCGATAATAACACAGATCTTGGTTGTACCAATATCTATTGCCGTAATCACCTGACCGATTTTCATATCTCCTCCGACCTGATCACAAGTTGATCTTTGAACCTTAAATCTATTGTTGTACCTTTCTCAAAAATACGATTTTGCTCTAGGAAAATGAGCTTCCTAAGTTTCTCCTCGATTTCATTATCTCCAAAAACGATTCTATACCCGATATCCGCATTTACAAAAATTAGATTTTTATCTTTTAAATAGAATTCGGAAATACTATTTATAAAATCCGGGTCTACTTTTGCAAATTTCTTTCTTAAAGAAAATATTCTCTCAATAAGAATATTCTCGATTTTTTGTCCGATAATGATCTCAGAATCGGGAATTTTGGTTCCGATTACCGGCAGAGCTTCATTTTCATAAAAATTCACATTATCCAAGACGATTCTGTTTTTATCAATTGGAAAAATAATTCCGCTTTCTGTTCGGAAAAAAAACTTCCCCTTTTTCTCACTAATTTCAATTTTTAACTTATTTGGGAATATTCTGGAAACTTTAATGCCATCGATACGTACAATATTTTCATATTTTTTTAGAACATCTTTCTTAGAGATTGAATACAAATTTAAATTGATGAAATCATTACATATATTCTTAAGGAAATCTGTTTCTAAATTTTCATTTCCACTGATCCTAATTGATTCTACTTTGAAAATATCTAATTTGGTAAATAAATTATTTATGCCAATGTAAGCTCCGTAGATCAGTATAACAAGCACAATAAAGAAGAAAAAATATCTGCTTGAGCCGGATCTTTTTTTCTTCATTAGTTTATTACCTTTATTTCTAATTCAAGTTCTATGTCTTTTTGTTTTGTAACTGTTTCTTGAACTATTTGTATTAATTTAGTTACATCGCTGAAAGAAGCATTTCCTTTATTAATAATGAAATTTGCATGCTTCTCACTGATTTGTGCATCACCGATCTGTAACCCTTTTAATCCGCATTCTTCTATTAGCTGTCCGGCAAACATTCCCACAGGATTTTTAAATGTACTTCCTAAACTAGGATAATCGTATGGATGTCGTTTAAATCTTTTGGAAATAATATCTTCCCTGTCAGCTGAAATCTGTTTTTTTGTTTTCTTATCCAGTTTAAAGGCGGCTCGCACAATAAAATCTTGTAATGATGTAGTCCTGTAACCAAATTCAAGATCATTGTGATCAATCTTGATGATTTCTCCTTTAAGATTTACATACTCAACCCATAACAGATAATCAAAAATACATTTTTCAAAAGCTCCAGCATTCATATGAATTGCTCCACCGATATGGGCAGGAATACCGGAAATAAATTCCAACCCACCTAATCCATGCTGCATCGTTTTATCAATAAATGAGCTGATCTTTATATTGGAAGAGACAGTTACAACTTTCTTATCAACCTGAAAAATTTTAGGAAGATAAGCATCCAAAATAATCACTCTATTCCCAACATTTCCAAATAGGATATTGGAACCACCGCCCACAGGAACTATCTCCAGATTTTGTGTCTTTGCTTCCTTAACTATAGAAGATAGATCACTAACACTCTGTGGTGCAAGAAGATAAGTGGCATTGCCACCAATTTTTATGTTGGAGTATTTACTTAATGAACTCTTTATAACAAACGAAGTTAGCATTTTACTGTCAAACATTTTTTCCTTTTTTACTAAATTTAATTCTTTTTACTTAAAAATTTCTCACCAAATTTGTATATGCTTCCGGCACCCATTGTGATGAGAATATCTCCAGGTTTGGTAATTTCTTTAATTTTATTTACAATTTTATTATTTGACTGAATATAATGAACATTTTTATGTCCAGATTGAATTGCTGCATCGGAAATCAGTTTTCCGGTAACTCCCTTAATTGGTTTTTCTCTAGCTGGGAATATTGGGGTGACAAGAAGCACATCAGATTGGAAAAAGGAGCGTCCAAAATCTTCATAAAAATCTTGTGTCCGTGAATATAGATGAGGTTGGAAGACAACCACGATGCGGTTTGGAATACTGTTTCTCACGCCTTTCAAGGTTGCTTTGATTTCGGTTGGATGATGTGCGTAATCATCATATAATATCACTCCATCTTTTTCACCTTTATATTCAAATCTACGGAAAACACCATTGAAATCAGCTAAACCTTTTTGAATTGATTCGAATGAAATATCAAGTTCTAATCCAGTTGCAACAGCCAGCAGTGAATTGAGAATGTTATGATTTCCTAGTGCATTCAAATTAATACGACCGAGTTCATAGCCATTATTAACGGCAGTATAACTGGTCTCAAAATTGTTAAATTCAATATTGATAGCACGAACATTTGCTTGTTGTGATAAACCATAAGTAAGTATTTCTTTCTTTATTCTTGGGATAATCGATTGAACGCCATGGTCATCCAAACAAGCTATAACACAACCGAAAAAGGGAACTTTATTAGCATATTCAACAAATGCATCTTTTACATTTTCCAGATTTGAATAACAATCCAGATGATCAGCTTCGATATTTGTAATGCCGGCAATAATCGGACTAAGTGTAAGAAATGAACGATCAAACTCATCAGCTTCTACCACAATATATTTTCCTGAACCAAGCAGGTTATTAGAACCATAGTTTTTCACGATCCCGCCAACAATTACTGTAGGGTCAAGTGAAGCTGCTGATAACACACTGCCAACCATTGAAGTTGTGGATGTTTTGCCGTGAGTTCCGGCAATTCCAATTCCATAACTCATTCTCATAATTTCACTTAGCATTTCAGCTCGGCGTATTACAGGAATCTTTTGAGAAAGTGCAAAGGCGATCTCAGGGTTGTCATCTTTCACGGCTGATGATTTTACAACCACATCGACATTTTTTACAGTATCAGCATTATGCCCTAGCGATATAATCGCTCCTTTTTTTGTAAGATGTTCTGTGATTGTGCTTAGCGCAAGATCAGAGCCGCTCACTTTGAAACCTTGATTTAACAGAAGCTCGGCTATACCACTCATACCAATTCCACCAATTCCCACAAAATGAATTTTTTTGGTTCTTCCTAACATCTATTCTCCCTTATGATAAGTAAATCATAATAATACTTGTAATATCTTTTGTAGCATTCGCATGAAAAGTTGAAGTAAAATTTTCTTTAAATTCATCAATTTTATCTAACATTTTAAATAATGTATCTTTCAAAATTATTGAGTTCAAATTTTTCTGTTCAATTATTTCTGCAATGTTCTTCTCCTTTAATTCCATGGCATTATAGTATTGATGGTTTTCTGCAGCAGAGGGGAGAGGGATCAGGATGGCAGGAATTTTCTTAGTTTCCAATTCTGCCAGACTTAGTGCACCTGCACGTGCAATTGCCAGATCAACAGAATTATAAATTTTTCCGATCTCATCTGTGAAATCAAAAGCATAAATACCTTTAATGCCTTTTACTTTTGGATAGAATTCATTGAAGCTGTAGCTTCCAATCTGCCAGATTATTTCAAAATCATTCTTCAAAACATCGTCAATAATTGGGAAGAATGCTTTATTCAAAACAACAGAGCCCTGACTTCCTCCAAATAGGAATATCTTCTTTGTATCTGCTTTCAATCCAAGCTTTTTAAAATCTATCATATCTTTTTCAATTACAGCATTTTGATTTATCGGATTACCGGAATAGATTGAAGTATTATTGGGCAAATATTTATTTGCATTGTGATTTCCCAAAAATATTTTTACAGCATATTTACTGAGTAACTTCGTTGTAACACCGGGATAACTATTCTGTTCCTGAAGGAAGATCGGAATTTTTGTTAAGTGGGCGGCATAACCAACAGGGCCACTTACAAATCCACCTGTTCCCAGAAATGCATCAGGTTTAAAATTACGGATAATTTTCTTGGAATCAATGATACTTTTAATAAGCTTAAATGGAAATTTTAAATGTGCGAAAGTAATTTTACGATAAAATTTCTGAACATTAATTTCTGCAAAATCAATTTTATGTTTCTTTGCCAGCTTTTGTTCCATGCTGTTCCTATTCCCAACAAAGAGAATCTGAACTCCTTCTTCCATAAGTTCTTTAGCTATAGAAATTGCCGGAATTATATGTCCTCCGGTTCCACCTGCTGCAATAATAATTTTTTTATTTTCCATCTAAATTTCCCTTAATAACTCTGTAGGGTCTGCTTTTTTGCACTAATATTCAGAAGAAGTCCAACAGAGAATGAATTCACTAATAATGAAGTGCCACCATAACTAATAAATGGCAATGTTACACCCGTTGACGGTAAGATTGCCATAGAAACTCCAATATTTACCATTGCATTAAAAAATATATTCATTCCCAAGCCAATACCCGCAAGCTTAAGGAATATATCATCCTGCCGCAAAGAGTTAATGATAGCTCTATAAAATAGAAAGGTAAATAATCCAATTACTAATAGTGCTCCTAAAAATCCAAATTCTTCTCCAATTATTGAAAATATGTAATCTGTTTTAGCTTCTGGTAAAAAATAGTGTTTTCCTGTTCCCCTTTTAGATGTCGTTCCCGTCAACTTACCGCCTGACAATGAGAGTAAACCTTCCCTAACTTGGTAGTCATGTGTTCCTGTGTAATTACTTTCTTTATTCATAGCTTTGTGGAAAAGGGAGTACTTAGAATAAATCTTCATTCTCTCCGAACGATAAGTAGGACCAAATTGGATTACTAATAGTGCTAAAACCAAACAGGTTGCAAGAATAGTTCCAATTGTTGATAACTTGATCTTTGCTATGAATAACAGAGAAAGTAAGGTTATACTAGAGATTACAAGAGGACTAAAATGTTTCTCAAATAAAATTAATATATAAATTATGATAGTTACTACAATAAGTTGATGAAAATGTTTCAGGAATCCTCTTGGTCTTGTATCGTCAATTTGTCTTTTCCGTTTATCTAGAATATGTGCAAAGTAGAAAATAAGAATAATCCTGGCTAATAAACTTGGTTGAATATTAATTTTCCAAATACGAAAACTTCTTACAGCTCCTTTAACATTTTCTCCAAAAATTAAAACAGCGATCAACATGAGAATAGTGATCAATAAAAGTGGAATAATAAGTTTTCTGAATTTTTTCAGATCTAAAAATTTAAATGCAAAAATCAATGATCCACCAGAAAGTAAAAGCCAGATGAATTGTCGATAGAAGAAATACATGGATGTGCGAACAGAACTTATATTTAATTGCATGAAAATTCCTATTATTATCAAGATGAAATATGTGAAAAGGATATAAATATCGTATTGAGCAATAAAGGTTTTGGTCTTCATTTTTTCAGCCTGAAAACAATTTCCTTGAAAGCATTACCACGTTCTTCGAAATTCTTGAATCTATCGTAACTTGTACAGGCAGGAGAAAGAACAATTATATCACCTTTTTCCGATTCTGAGTAAGCTTTTTTTATAATATCTTCAAATTCTTTAATAGATTCAATATTAACATGATTTTCAAATGCTTTTTTCATCTCATCAATTGTATCTCCCGTTAAATACACTTTTTTAGTTCGTTTCTGTAAGAATGGGATTAGGATGCTATAATCTTCACCTTTTCCGGCTCCACCCATTATAATTCTTATTGGTGAGTTAAAAGACTGAAGAGCATATTTTACCGAATCTGTATTTGTAGCCTTAGAATCATTATAGAATTTTATTCCATTAATTTCTGTTACAAATTCCATTCGGTGGGCGAGAGGTGAGAAAGTTTCCAGAGACTTCTGAATTATAACTTTTTCAATATTATAAGGTGAAACAGCCAAAATTGCACACATCATATTCGCTATATTATGAGGACCTTGAATGGATGCTTTCTTTATAGAAAACTTTTTTGAACCAGTATAAATTGAATTTTCCTTATAATTAATATCAGCTTTAGAACTATTAGAAAAATATTTGAGATTAAAATGTACCTTATCAATAAATTTTTCTGAAACCGTATCATCAAGATTTAGAATAGCAAGATCGTGGAAATTCTGATTTTTGAAAATATTGAATTTTGTTTTAGCATAATCTTCAAAATTTTTATAGCGATCAAGATGATCTGGAGTGATGTTAAGGATTGCTGCAACATCAGCTTTGAATGTGTCAATGAGCTCAAGTTGGAAACTGCTGAGTTCTAAAACAATAAAATCAATATCTCCATTTTCTATAGGATAGGAAGAAAATGCAGTCCCAATATTTCCTGCTAGTATTGAATTATGCCCGGCAGTTAACAAGATATGATGAATAAGACTAACAGTTGTACTTTTACCATTAGAACCGGTAATAGCAATAATCTTGCTGTGATGGTGTTTTATTCTAAAACTGAATTCTATCTCACTTATAACTTCAATATTTTGCTTCTCAGCTTGTTGTAATATTGGAATATTTCTTGGAATTCCCGGACTTAATATCAGTATATCATTTTGTAGAAGTTTTTCTGTATGTCCGCCGAATTCACATCGAAAAGATTGTTTTATTTGTTTGGAATTGATTATCTCTGTTTCGTCTTTATATTCACTTATAAAAGCGATTCCACCAAGTTCATTGATCTTTGTAGCTACGGAAATTCCACTTCTCGCCATTCCAAGAATTCCAAATTTCCTATTTTTTAATTTCATTTTCTACCTGAGTTTTAGAGTTGCTAAACCAACGCTAACAAGAAGTGCTGCAATAATCCAAAATCTGACCACGATCTTCTCTTCTGAAATTCCTTTTAATTCGTAATGATGATGTATTGGAGCACAGAGAAAAACTCTTTTTCCTGTACCTGTTTTTCGTTTTGAATATTTAAAATAATAGCGTTGGATAATTGTGGATAATGCTTCAACAACGAATACTCCACCTACAATCGCGAAGAATATTTCCTCTCTAAGCAGTACGGCAAGAACAGCTAAAATACCACCCAAAGATAGTGATCCTGTATCTCCAAGTATTATTTGAGCTGGTTTTACATTATACCATAAAAATCCGAGCATTGTTCCAATAAGAGCGGAAATAAATACAGTAAGCTCTCCAGCATTCTGAATAAAATCTAAATTTAAATATCCTGCTAAAACAAAATTACCTTTAATATAAGCCATTATTCCAAGTCCTAGAGCAGCAATAGCTACTGTGCCACCGGCTAACCCATCTAACCCGTCTGTGAGATTTACGGCATTAGAAGTTGCAGTAACCATGAAAACAACAAATGGAATGAAAAGGAGTTTTAATTGAATTGAGCTACCTTTAAAAAACAGTAAATTTACTTTCGTGATAATATCAGAATCTTGCGCTCCGTAATATAAAGCAAATGCAATAAGCAAACCAAGAGTTATTTGAGAAAGTAACTTATATTTTGCGATCAAACCTTTCTTAGCTTTTAAGAAATTTTTTAGGTAATCATCCAAGAAACCAGTTGCACCTAACCAGATAGTAGTTATTATCATGATGAGCACATAACTATTTATAAGGTTATTCCATAAAAGTACGGAAAGCAAAATACTGCTGATCACGATGAGACCTCCCATTGTGGGGGTACCCTCTTTTTCTCTATGTGAGATTGGAACATATTCATTAATACTTTCAACAGCTTGGTGTTTTTTTAATATATTAATGAATTTGGGACCTAAGAATATCGAGAAAAATATTGCAGTTATAAAAGCTGCGATTGAGCGAAAAGTTACATACTGAAATACATTGAATAAATTGTATCCAAATACTTCTGTATTAGATAACGGGGTAAAAAGGTGATAAAACATTTTAAATCCTTCCTATTATTTTTTCTAATTTAATTCCATGAGAAGCTTTGATAAGAACAACTGCATTTTCTGGGATATTGCCTAACAAATCAGAAGATAATAATTTATCAACATCTTCAAAATGTGCATCAGCATTGAATATACGTGATATGTTTCCAACAGAAATCAACTGTTTATATTCCAATCCTTTAAGCACAAACAAAATATTTTCATGCAGTTCTTTTGTCAATTTTCCAAGTTCTAACATATCCCCAAGAATTGCATAGTGAGGTTTTTCCAATTCATATTCATTCCAGAATTCAATAGCAGCTTTCATAGAATCAGGATTTGCATTGTAGCAATCTACCAATAGTGTTTTCCCATTTTGTTTGATTATTTCCATTCTTTGAGAAATTTGTAGTGGTTTATTTAATCCTGCTTGAATTACACTTTTTCTGATTTGCAATTGTAATGCAATGGCAATTGCGATTCCTGCATTTAGAAAAAACTCTTTAAATGGAGTTGGGATAGAAAACTCATTATCATTAACTTTAAAGGAAGTAATGTTATTCTCTGTGTGAATATCGGTAAATCTGAAATTGGAATCTGGGGAAATACCAAAGGAAATTCCTGAAAATTTCTTGAATCTATCATCACCAGCAGGGAAGAATTTTACTTTAAGGTCATGTTGGAAGAGTGCTGTTTTTTCTTTGAACACACCTAATTCATCTTTCAAAAACTCAAGATGTGAAGCTCCTATTGAAATTATAACACCAATATCGGGATCTGTGATCTCAGATAGTTTTTCGATTTCTCCAAACTGATTTGTTCCAAGTTCTAAAACTGAATATTTGTACTTGGGATCTAACCGGAAAATTGTTTTGGGAACACCAATAAGATTATTTTCATTTCCAAATGTTTTGTGTGTTAATGCAATTTCAGATAGAATATTATAAAGATATTCTTTCATCGTTGTTTTTCCAAAACTGCCTGTTAAGGCAATTGTGGTTATGTCGAATTGTTCTTTATATATTTTCGCAAGTAGAGTATAGGCTTCCAGCGTATTATTTACCTTGATAGTATTTGTTGAACTGCCATGGTAGTCCATATTTACAACAGCCCAACAGTTTTTCTTTTTGAGTACTTTCTCAACATAATCATGACCATCGAAATTTTCACCTCTCAAAGCAAAGAAAAGAGAGTTCTCTTTTATAAATCGTGAATCGGTAGAAATATTTTCAATTAATGGGTGGTTATTTATTATAATATTTTGTTCGAAGATCAATTCAAGTTGTAAAGGATCGATTGGAAGCGAAAGTGAATTATTAAAATCAAATGAATGTTCAAGTGCGTTTTCTGCTTCTTTAATATCATCAAAATCAAATTTTTTACCCTTGATCTCTTGATATTTCTCATGACCTTTCCCAGCAATAAGAACTATATCATTCTCTTTTGCAAAATTTATAGCAGTTTGAATAGCTCTTTTCCTATCGTGGATTATCCAGAATGGAATTTCTGCATCTTTTATTATATCGCGAATGATCTCAGCAGAATTCTCATCACGCGGATTATCATCCGTAATTATTATTCTATCAGCGTATTTAACCGCTTCCAGCATTTTAGGTCGTTTGGTTTTATCTCTGCTTCCACCTGCACCAAAAACGCAGATCATTTTTTCTCTCTTGATTTCATTCAGAGTTTTAAGAACATTTTCCAAAGCATCTGGTGTATGAGCATAATCGATGTAGATGCCGATATTACGTTTGTTTGGAACCTGTTGTAATCTACCGGGGATAAAATCAATATTACTTATAGAATTTCTAATTTGTTTCGAACTGGATTTTCCTAAAAGTTCAAGTGCTACAGAGAATGCAGTAGCAGTATTAAAGATATTGTATTTGCCTATTAATTTTGTTTTAAGCTGGAATTCACTTCCTTTGAAGTTTATTATGAAGTTTGAACCGGAAATACTGTAATCATGTTCTCCAACACTAACTTCACCTTCTTCGAATGAAATCCCATATTTGGTAAATGAACATTTATTGTATAATCTCTCACCGTGTTTATCGTCAATATTGATAAAAGCTCTATCAGCATTTTCAAATAATTTAAATTTTGTTTTTGCATATTCATTCAAAGTTATGTGAAAATCAAGATGATCTTGGGTGAGGTTCGTGAAAACAGCAGTATGAAAGTGTATTGCAAATGTTCTATTTAATGATAAAGCATGAGACGATACTTCCATTATCACAAATTCTACATTTTCATCAATCATTTTACAAAAGATCGTATTTAAATTTATAATATCCGGAGTTGTTCTTTCGGATTTATGGATAATTCCATTTATTGAATATCCCAGAGTCCCAATAATGCCAACTTTTTTATTGTTATCCAAAAGAATACGCTCAAGAATATTGCCAATAGTTGTTTTCCCATTTGTACCGGTTATTCCAACTATCTTTAATTTTTTAGAAGGATCATCAAAAAATAATATTGCCAATAAAGCAGTAGCCTTCCGTGCATTTAATACAACGATCTGCGGAATATCTATTTCAAGTTCTCTCTCAACGATTAATAACTTTGCGCCCAGATCAACAGCTTTGCGGGCATAATCGTGTCCATCAACAACAAAACCGGAAATGCAAACGAAAATTTGTCCTTCCCTGATATTTCTGGAATCAGTTTGAATATCGGAATATGTACTCTTTTTATTTGTGTTGATGCTCTCAATAATTAGCTCATGTTTTTTCAATATTGTACTGATCTCAGCAGTTGAGATCATTTTGCCGTTATTGTACATACATCTCCAAATTTAATATTAGAACCCGGTTTTATTGATTGAGCTGAAATGATCCCATTTCCTTGGATCACCAGTTTTACACTGCTTTTATTTGATATAGCAATTGCCTTTCTCAAAGTTAATCCTATAAGGTTTGGCATTGCATAAACATCAATTCTCAATTGCTCTGTATCTTGTTTATTGTCAAGATTAAGGATGATCTTCTCATTTTTATCAAATGAGGTATTTGGCTTTGGATACTGGTCCATTATTGTTCCATTTTTATTTTCACCAGTTACGATGAAATTTATTTCTTTTTTTTGTAATATCTTAATTGCTTTTTCTAATTGCAAACCAGTTACATTCGGGGCAAAAACAAACTTTTTATTGTCTTCTTTCACATTTGCAATTACATCTGTATCTGGAAGATTAACTATTTTTTTTACAACATCCCTAAAGGTGGGTACAGCAGAAAGTGAAGCATAATAAGAATATGATTTGTAATCAGCTTCATCGTATACGATCACTATTACATATTCCGGTTTTTTTACAGGGAAGAACCCAGCAAAAACAGAAGTATATTTTTCTTCTTCATATCCAATTTTGCCGCTTGTTGCTTTTTCTGAAGTACCTGTTTTTCCGGCGATTGTAAGATGTTCAAACTTTGTTCCAGTTGCAGTTCCATAATCTACAACACTTTTTAAGAAAACTTTTAATGTATCGAGAGATCTCTTGTTGGAAATCTTCCGTAAAACTTTTGTTTTGTAAGAAGTAATTATTTTATTATTCTCATCTCGTATTTCTTTAACAAGATGCGGCTGCATAACATTTCCACCATTTGCAAGCGAACAATAAGCATTTGCCAGCTGTAATGTACTTACCGAAATTTCCTGCCCAAAAGAAATCGAATGAAGAGAGAAACCTTGCCAGTCTTTCAACTTTCTGAATATTCCAGATGCTTCACCCGAAATATTAGACCCTGTTTTATGACCAAATCCCATTGCAATCAGCCGTTCATAAAGAACTTTACTGCCAATTTTCTCAACTATCCTGCTAATTCCAACATTACTTGAATAGGCAATAATATCCTTAAAACTAAGAGTTTTATATTTATGGTCATCTTTAATAACTCGTTCTTCCGATTCATATTCAAGATGATAATCTGTGCAGTCAATTATATCTGATGGTTTATAAATATCTTCTTCTAAGGCAAGAAGAGCTGTTATTGGTTTTAAAGAAGATCCTGGCTCGAACATGAAAGAAGCTGCGATGTTTGTAACCGAACGAAGCTCTCTTGCAGATCTTTCTTCATGACCTTTTGCAAGACCAGCCATTGCCAGTATCTCACCTGTATTCGGTTCCATCACGATTCCAATTGCATTCTTTGCTTTATACTCCTTAAGACCGATTATCAGTTTTTCTTCTAAAATTTCCTGAATTTCTTTGTTAATTGTGAGATAAATAGATTTACCAGGTTGAGCAGCTTTTTCTTTGAGGAACAAAAGCGGGATCATGCGGTTATTAGCATCGTAGATCGTTTCTCTCCAACCGATTTCTCCACAGAGATATTTATTATAAGTTGCCTCAATTCCATTTCTCCCAATAGTTGTGTAAATCGAATTTCCCGAATTTCTCTGTTTCCCAGCATCTATAATTCCTAAAAAATTAGCGCCAAGTTTATCATGCGGATACAAACGTTTAATATTACTGAATGAAACTACCAGACCTTTTATATTCTCTTTTGCAAATTCCTTTTTAATAATATGAAGTTGATTTTCTGAAACATCAGTTATGAGGTAAATACTTGAATATTGCGGTTCTTTGGTTAATTTTTTAAGTAGGAAATCTTTCTTTGCTGAACTATTATCTGAAATGATTTTAGCAATTTTATTAAAAACTTTTTTAGCTGTTAATTTTGATCCTCTATTGCAATTGTCAATTATTGCACGTCTATCTACATCTATTTGATAATATTTTACAGAGCTTACCAGCAGTTCACCATCACGATCATAAATATTTCCGCGGTTAGGTATTAATATTTCTTTGGAAGGATTTTGCCTTATCTGTACAGTTGCCTTTAGTTTATGAGCGTCTAATATCTGGATTGAGAACAGATAACCAATCCAGAGGAGTATGAAGATGATGTTTAAAGCTATGAAATATTTAATTCTTGTATTCATAAAAAAAGCTCATTTTTTTGAATGAGCAATGAGATCATCTGGTTAGTGCTTCAGCCGAAGGGACAATGTAATCAATCAAGCGAAAGGTCTTTTTCTTGTTGTTGAATTTTATATTGTGTATATTCTCATTATCGGCTGGGAAGAACATATCCAGATTTTGTGAAGCAAGCCTTTGAATACGGTAGCGGGAACTAAGTTTGCTATTCAAGGTTATATGTTCTAAATTATCAACTTTCTGAGCTTGATAAAGTTCCCGGAAATCATCTAATTGGCGTCCATAAACTATGATCTTATGTTTATTATTATAATGACAAAATATTGAAACTACTATTAAAAATGTGATAATAATAATTTTCCAGTTCATGAAATCTCCTTCTTTTGGGCTATTCTAAGTTTTGCGCTTCTGGCACGCGGATTATTTTCTATTTCTATTGTTGTTGGAACGATAGGTTTTCTTGATATAATTTTTAAAGTTGATACTTTATCACAAACACATATTGGAAATTCAGGTGGGCAGATGCACGATTTAGCTTCATATTTGAAAATGTTCTTAACAATTCTGTCTTCTAAGCTATGATAAGCAATAACTACAATTCTACCACCTGGATTCAAAATCTTAATTGAGTCATTTAAGGCTATTTCCAAAACTTCCATTTCTTTATTGATGTAGATCCGCAAAGCTTGGAATATCCTCGCTTTGGCTTTAATGCTCTTTTTGGAAATTATAGAATTATCGATTATTTTAGATAACTGTAGAGTTGTTTGAATTTCTTTTTTTGATCTTTCCAGAATAATACTATTGGCAATTCTGCCAGCTTCTTTCTCTTCACCAAATTCACGAAATATTTTTGCAAGTTCTTCAAATGAGTAAGTATTAACAATATCTGCTGCTGTAAGAACAGAATCTTGATCCATTCTCATGTTCAAATTTCCATCACCACTAAAGCTGAAGCCGCGAGCAGGATCATTGATCTGATGTGATGAAACACCAAGATCAAAAAGTATGCCATCAACCTTTTTTATTCTTTCAAGAGCAAGACAGGTTCTAATGTTGGCAAAATTTTCTTTAATCATAATAAATTTTTCAGGATACTTTTCCGTTAAGATTTTACTTTGCTCTATGGAATCGGGATCCTGATCAAAACCGAATAACTTAATATCTTTTCCACTTTCCAGTATTTTTTTGGAATGTCCTCCGCCTCCGAAGGTTGCATCTACATAAATTTTGCCATCCTGCACATCAAGTGCTTCGATGCATTCAGATAATAATACCGGAACGTGGTATTCTTTCATTATTGATAATCCATAGAATTAAATAGTTTCCTGTGTTCTTCCAAACGTTTCTGACGGAATTGCTCGTAATTTTCAGGACTCCAGACAGAAATATAATTTCCTGACCCTTTTATGATCACTTTATCTTTGATATTGGCTATCTCTAAAAGTTCGGTTCCAATTTTTATCCTACCGTTCTTTTCAATTTTCTGCTCGGAAGATGCAAACGTGCGCAGATTAGAAAGCAACTGTTTATCACGGTCAATACCGTTTTTTAGTTTATCTATTTTTTCATTCCAGTTATCTAGTGGATATATGGCAATATCAGTATTTGGTCCAAGCGTTATTATTACAGTTTGCTTTATTTGCGGATTAAATTTCTTCTTGAAAACGGCAGGAATAGTGATCCATTTAAGCTTATTAACCGAATTCCTGAAAGTACCTAAGAATTCACCGGACATCACAACCTCCTTGTCTTTGAGAATAAAATTTTGCAAAATATAAAAAACTTTTGTCTTTCTGAGGATGATCTTACATAGGCATTCGACGAAGAATCCCATTATAAGCGGAGATCCCTCCTGAGAACAACGCCTGCCCCGCTGAATAGCCTGGGGGTGTAAGATTCGTCCAGCCTTCGCTTCACCAGCTTTGGCTTGGCAAGAAGGCTAACAAAGACACTCTATTATGTAAAAACCCATTTTGAGAAAAAATGAGAATATTTGAGAATTTCTGAGTCAAACGTGAGATATTTCTGGGGAGAGTCAAGTTTTTTCTGAGTAGTTATGGGTTTTTATTATATTTATTTAAATATATATTATAGTTGTTGTTACTAAATATTTTTTTATCTTGACTCAAATCCATGAAAAACAGCTTTTTAAATGTGAACTAAAAATTGATAATTAATATCGCAACTTGCAGGAGTAGAAAATGATAATCGTGATTCCCAAACATTCGGATGTTGTTTTGCTGGGATCACTTTATTTGGTAGTGAGACGAGTGGGGTAGTGGTGGAAAGGAGAGAATATGTCGGGTGGTGATCGTCTACTTCAGCATGAACAAGAGATAGAGCAAAGAAAAGAAGCCTTACTTGATATGCCTGGAGAATTAGGAGAAACTCAACTTCTTGTCCAACAATTACAGGACCAAGTATGTGATCTTCAAGAACGTATTAGACACGATAATTCTTGGCAATCTAAAATCAAGGACTTTATAATTGGTGGTATTATCGGAGCAATCTTCGGTATTGTATTCTCGCTTTTATTTTTATAGCTATTAGACATCGAAATTCGACAATAGATTTGAAAGTATAGATAAACCGAAACGTTATATAAGCGTCTCCGGTAAGAGGATTCCGGGAGTGATGGTGGATACAGTTGATTAAGATTTGGAGGGGAAGATGGCTAACATTAAAATTACTACTGGAGATAAGGTTATGTTAAAAAATTATTTATCCATTGAAAGCATAAAAGAAGATTATGCTATTTGTACAATTGATTGCGATGACAATCTATCTTATAATGTAAAAATTAAATTAACTGATCTAAAAAAAGCAACAGAACATCCTACTCAAATTCATCTGAAATGACCAGAGATAATCAAGATAACTTAAATAAATCAAAAGAGATAGAGTACTACTCCAATTGCGTGAATGCTTGGTTTAATACTAAACTTGAAAGAGACAAAAGTATTCTAACAATATCAGCTGGTGGATTAGGTTTATTAATTACGCTATTAACTGTTTTTGGGGTAAACAAAAAGATTGAGTTAGTTCTTTTCATTTTAGCAATTATTTGTTTTATGGTAGCAATCATTGTTATGATATTTGTTTTCAATAGAAATGCATCATACTTGGAAAAACTTAATAAAGATGAGGATTCTAATGATCCTTCATTACGTTTTTTAGATAGGATTGGGGTATTCTCATTCATTTTTGGGATAATTTTCACTTTTTTTATAGGTTGTTCTTTTTTAGGAAGTTCATTAAATAGTAATATGGAGGAAGAAATGAAAAAAGAAAACAAACAAACTAGAGTTACTGTTAAAAAGAGCTTTGGCAATGCACCACGTATGAAACCACAAAATCAAAAACCAACATCATCAAGCCAAAATTCACAAAATAGTAACAATTCATCTTCTAACAAGAAGGGGAAATAACAACTATTTTAACATAAGAAAAACCAAGTTACATCAACTGGATAGGGTAATGTAGTTTATCTACTAGGAGTGCTGGAGGAGTGGATAATTGAATTAGGAGATGAAGCATGTGGAGCTATGAAAGTTTATGGAAAAAAGCAAAACAATATATTGATCAAGCTCAAGAAGTAGAAGATAGGAATAGTTATTTATTTCCATTGTTTAGTGTATTGTCGCTGGAGATACTGGCCAGATCTGTTTTAGCTTCAGTACATAGTTGTTTGCTAGCAGATAGTTCAAATAATAATGATGTTAATATATTATTTGCATGTGGAATAACAGGTACAAAACCTCCTAAATCAATATCTTCAAGTCTTGTATTTAGACGCTGTATAAGGATTATTGATCAATTTACCGAAAATGATTACAAATTTTGTATGTCATTAATGGAGATGAGAAATATAGAATTACATACAGGCTCAACATCATTCGAAAATCGGAAATCCAGTGAATGGCTTCCAGAGTTTTATAGAAATTGTAAAATATTTTTGGATTATATAGATAAAGATTTGAAATCTTTTTTAGGTAAAAGAGAGGCTATTGTTGCAAAAAAGATGATTTCAGCTTTATTGGATAATAAAAAAGATGAAGCATTTAAGATCATTAAGTATCACAAAGATTTATTTAACGAATTACCAATAGAAGAGCGATTAGAAAAAATTAATAGAAGTAAAAGTATAAGAGATGCTAAATATAAAAGCATAAAAAGGGGAATAGATATTAAGTGTCCTGCTTGTGAAGGTGCAGCAAAGATTTATGGTGAGTTAATAAGTTCATCTATACCAAGAGATAATGATGGTGAGTTAGTACAGGAGTCATCTTATTTACCTAAAAGACTTCAATGTTTTTCGTGTGATCTTCATATAGAAGGATATACTCTTCTACATGGAATTGATTTGGGAGATCCATTTCAGAAATATGATGTACTAGATCCAGTTGATTACTATGACATAGATCCCTATCAATACATTGAAGATGATTTTGTTGATTGGGAAGATAGATAAATATTGAACTTATATATCATTCACTTTGTAATTAAATGACAAACCTATGCCACTTTTCCATTCTCAATAAAATGACAAATTAAAGACTATTTTTCATTTTTAAAAAGAATGAAAAACTAAAGACTTTTTTCATTCTCAAAAGAATGAAAAACTAAAGACACTTTTTCGCACTTTGTGATAAGCCTGTTTTTACACTCACTTTCTTGTAAGTCTCAAATATCTCTTTCTCCCACTCTAATTCTTTAATTTTACTGCAGTACCATAGGCTAAAAACTCAGCAGCACTTCCAACAATACTGGTAGTCATATAGCGCAAATTAATGATA